>Ga0209297_1000348_pt1 | contig 30689 bp, 41 predicted proteins | sample S_130805_MF_Meta_FD_187322 | JGI IMG/M metagenome (GOLD analysis project Ga0209297, IMG submission 187322) | Freshwater microbial communities from Lake Simoncouche, Canada to study carbon cycling - S_130805_MF_MetaG (SPAdes) (version 2) | ecosystem: Environmental > Aquatic > Freshwater > Lake ...
TCCCCCGTCGAAAAGCCCACTCAGCTTCAGCTTCGCGAGCTTGATTTAATCCGTGCCGCTGGCGCATTGGCCTTGTGGACGGATTCTTGGGAGTTGGCGCAATTAGAGATTACCTACGCTTTTAATCTGTGAATTTTGTCCCTCGGCCCCATCAGACGCTGATGCGAGATTTCATGGTAAACCATGAACGAGCAGGGGTGTTTGCAAGCATGGGACTTTCCAAGACCGCCGCGACCCTTGCCGCCATGCAAGACCTGATGGCGGACGGAGCCTGCCGCCGCGCCTTGGTCGTGGCTCCGCTGCGGGTTGCTCGGCTGACGTGGCCCAACGAGATTAGGAAGTGGGACCAGTTCCGAGGCTTGGAACGAGGCATTCAGTTTATCAACTACGAGTCCTTGCATAAAGTCGGAGACGTATCGCGGTTTGACCTCGTGGTTTTTGATGAGCTTACGAAGGCCAAGAATCCTTCTAGCAAACGGATCAACGCCCTGCGACCGCTGCTCCTCCCGTCTATCCGACGATGGGGTCTTACAGGAACACCCCGGCCCAATTCACTGCTCGAATTGTTTGCCCAAGTCCGTTTGCTCGACGACGGCAAGCGGCTTGGTCGCAGCTACTCCATGTTCCAACAGGCGTGGTTCACGTCCGACTACATGGGGTATAATTGGACGCCTCGGGAGGGCGCTGAAGAAGCTATTTACGAGAAAATCCGCGACCTGACGATTACTCTCCGGGCAGAAGATTATTCTGACGTAGCCGACACGGTGGTCGAAGACATCGAGGTTGCTCTGCCCGACTCGGCTCGGGGCATCTACGGGGAGTTGGAGCGGGAGTTGTTGGCCTACGTCGAACGGCGCGAGGTTGTGGCGGTCAACGCCGCTGTCTTAGTGAACAAGCTGCTTCAGGTCTGCGGTGGGGCTATCTACGATGCCGAGCGGTCGGTTCTGCCGATCCACGACGCCAAGACCAAGGCATTGCAGGCTTGTCTGAAGAAGCTCGGCAAAGAGCGGGCGATCATCTTTTGCAATTTTATCCACGAGCGGGAGCGCATTTGCGCCGCCGTGCCCGGAGCCGTGGACGCTTCCAAGTTTGACGGCGACATTGAGGACGCTTGGAACTCAGGACGCATCCGCTGGCTTGTAGCCGATCCCCGCAGCATGGGCCACGGGCTTAATCTCCAAGTCGGGGGTCGCAATGTCGTTTGGTTCTCTCCGACGCACAGCCGCGAGCTTTACGACCAAGCCAATGCCCGTGTGGCCCGCAGTGGTCAGTCCGGCGTGCCGCAAGTCTTCAGGCTTATTTGCACGGGCACGATTGACGACGCCGTAGTTGAGACCCTGCGCGAGCGCGGAGACGCTCAGAGCGAGATGCTTTCCATACTCAGTAACTTCAAACAGCTCAAAACCGCATGAGCGTCCCGCTATCCCTGATCCTCGCCCTAATCGCCGTCGAGAGTGGCGGAAACGACCACGCATGGGGCGACAACGGCAAGGCGTGGGGCTGCCTACAAATTCGTGCTGAAGTTGTGGAAGACGTGAAACGGATTAGCCCAAGAGACGACCACTACGACGCTTTTGTCAGAGCTGACGCCATTTGGATTTGCCAGACATATCTCAACCACTACGTCACCCGGAAAAGACTTGGCAGAAACCCCACTTTGCAAGACTACGCCCGAGTGTGGAATGGCGGACCCCAAGGATGGGAAAAAGATTCAACTTTGCCTTATTGGGTCAAAGTCAAAAAAGCTCTTACCCCTTCTTTACAGGTTTCACAGTCTTGGCCGGTTTCTGCCGGTAGGCGGTGACGCGAACGACTCGTTTGCAGACGGGGTCCCAAACGGGAAACACTGATGTCTCCAGCTCGCCTGCCTTGATACCGGGGGCTAGGGCCAGCCGCACCCGCCCTTCCGAACAATCGAGCTGCTCCGCGACTTTTTCACGGCTGTCCCAGCCTTCGGGCAGGACGTAGTTTTTGGCGCTAAGTTTTTCGACGTGAGTTTTCCAGTTCATAAAATGAGGGGTTTAGAGGAAGATCGGCCAAGTGCCGGTCCGACCGCGCTCAGAATCGAGCAAGAAAAAAGTCTGTTGCGGTGGCTCAAAGCCCGCCTTGATTGCCAAGCTAAAAGCGCCGTAGCCAATCAACGACCCGTTGGCGATGAACCGAGGGTTTTGCATCGCGGTATGGTGATGGCCAAAGATGTCTAAATATGGCGCAACCTCGCGGCCTTTATTCCACGCTGAGATAGCCTTTTCCATCGGGATAGTAATGCCGCCAATTCCACCATTATAGGAGACGTTGTCCCCGTGATGGAAGCGGATCGTGCGGTTGTAGACTTGGAGAGGAAGGTGGTAGCCGTCGGTAATGACCCATTCCACACCGGGGACATCCTCGGCCATGACGTGGTACATCATCCATTCGTAAGAGTTTGCCGCGCCCGTGGCGTGACGCGTCTTCTTGGTCGTGCGACCGTGGTTGCCGTAGCAACACGGGACGATGATCCGCTTAAAACCACCTTTTGCCTTCAGGAGCCGCAGGCCCGCGACAATCCGCTTGCGCAACCACAGAACCGTCTTGGTGGGGCTCAGACCGTTACTTTCCTGAAGCTCCTCGTGAATGTAGCCGGTCATCATGTCCCCGAGGAGGGCCAAGACGAGGTTGTCAATGCGGGTTCCGTGGCGCTCAATTTCAACGAGCCGGAGGATCGAGGTGAAAAACTTTTCGATTCGCTGTTCGGCAATATCAAGGTTGAACTCGTTCAGTCCGTTGACCGACTTCCCTATCACTGTCTCCTCAACGTGCCAATCTGATGCGATGGCAAACGCGGTGGCCTCAGAGTCCCCGGAGGGCGGAGTAACGATTGGGATTGTCGTGAGTTTTCCTGTGCTGATGGCCAAGGCAACGTCGCGTTCTTTTGCGAGGTCAACAAGGAGAGCTGCCTGTTGTTCGATCAGTTTGTCTTTTTCCTGTATTGCCGAGGCATGAACCTTGGCGGAGGTGTCGCGTTGAACTGCGGACCAGTTGGTAGGTTTGGACATAAAAGTTGCCCGCAACCCGCTCAGTTAAAGCGGGCACGAGCGTTTCGCTGATCCTTCTTCCGCAGCGAGCGAATCGTCAGCACGCCGGAGATAATGCCGACGATACCTGCGGCGACGGTAACACTCCAAGCCACTTGGAGTTGCCACGACGCGATGGCGGTGACGGCTCCGGTCCCGCTGACAGCGGAGCCAACAATTTCGCCAACGTGGGATCGTAGGTTGCTCATTTGTTTTTCGGCTTTAAGCCTGCGCGGTGCCAGGCGTTCATTTCAAGAAATTGAGAAAGATGTTGCCTATCAATCAGCCAGCGGTCCGACGTAATTTCGGTAAGCCCAGCGTCGGGCGTGAGCGGAGGGGAAAAGTCGCGACCAAAAAGAGCAACAAGAGCATTATGCCGGTCGCGAAAGTGGGCCGTCACGACGTAGCCGAGCGGGTTGGCGTTGATGATCCCACTGGTCTGATCGTTGCCGTCGTAGCTGGCAGCGGCAGCAGAGATGCTGTCAGGCGATACGGTGCTCGCGCAGCTTGAGAAAGCGAGACCGACGCAGACGATTGCAAGGGCCACGGGCTTCATTTTTCGGCAGCCTGGCGGCGAATGGCTTCGAGGTCGTCCGTGGCTACGGCTTTGATTGCTGCGTCGCGCGCAGCCTGGTCGAACTTGGCGCGGGCGTTGGCCTGCATAGCCTCAGTGTTCGCAAGGTCGCTGCGTTTTTCCGAGAGCCGGAAGAAAGCGGCAAGACCACTCACCAAGCTGGAGAGGAATGCAAACATGGTTAGGCAGCAGGCGTGGCAGCGACAGCGGATTTGATCCCGTCGGCCACGGCGGCGAGGAATAATTTCACGTCGGGACGGGTAGCCGCGCCGACGCGCTCGGCGTAGCGTTTCTGGAACACCGACCAAGCCGCGATGACGATGCCTGCGACGGCCCGCTGGTCATCCGGTGTCAGGCTGGTCTTGGCCAAGAAAGCTCGCACGTCGTCCGGCGTGAGCGTATCCCCGGCAAAACTACCAAGGGCCGCAGCCACGGCAGACGCGGCAGGGGCGTAGCTGGGGTTTTTCGTGAGTACGGGCACAAGGCCAATGCTGATCGCATCTTCGACGGCGGAGGCGATTGAACGCTGAGTGGCGGTCGGTGCCGTCGCGGTGCCCACGCAGCCGGTCAGAGCAGTGGTCAGAGCGAGGGCAAGGAGGGTGAGCAGAGTTTTCATGTAGAGAATGGGGGTTGGCTGACTTCCGGCAATCGCTCAGGGACGGGATGCTCTTTGAAATAGGCGAGCGCGTTGCGGATGAACGCCGTGCCAAAGATCGCGGCGGCGACCTGCCAGTTTGGTTTTGTGACCGTATCCGACACCGCCGCACCAGCGGCGATGCCGAGGAAGCCGTCGAGCGCCACGGCGGCGCCGTTGAAGGACTTTGCGAAGAGGCCAAAGAAGTAGTGGGCGATCAGGACGCGGATGCGATCCCAAGCAATGCGAATGGGTTGTGGCATGGTGAGGGTGGTTAGAATTTCACGAGGAAACGGGAGGCGATTTCCTCGCCAGTGAGCACGAGCTGCGCTCCGGTCTGGGGCTCGATGTACACGATACCCGTGTCAGCTACGGCCATGACGATAGCGTGCGGCCCACGCTCGGAATGGTACCAGCACTCGCCTAGAGCGAGGGTCTGCGCGGGCGTCTTGGTCTGGAAGTTTTCGGTAAAGAAACGGACCTGGGCGAGCGCGACGTAGAAGGACGCGAAGTGGTTGCAATCAAACCGCTCGTCCCATTTCACGACGCCCTCGCGGAAAAGCGAGGAGCGGAAGCTGGCGTAGTAGGATTTCAACCACGCCGCGTTGACTTGCGCGTAGGCCGCGTCGCCCGTGTAGCCTGCACCGAGCGAGCGCAGCTCCGACGGGTCGATCACGCGACCCGTGGAGCACTTAGGAGCAGGCTTGGAGAAGGGCCACACGGCGGGGAATTACTTGGCGGCTTCTAGCGCAGCGAGGCGTTTGCGAAGCGACTGAATTTCGGCAACAAGGTTAGCCATGACCTCAGGCGCACTTGCTTGCATGGCTTGGTAGATAGGCTTGCCATCCGCATCTACGGCATCTTTTTCGCCAGTAACCGCCGATGGGCAAACTTCTGCAAATTCATGGGCGAGGAAACCAACGAACTTGCTGCCGTCTGTTTTCCACGTTCCCGTTTTCGGCTTTAGCGAATCAATAAAGGTACCACTGTTTGTAAGCGGGCCGGTAATATCTTTTAAGCGATAGTCCGATGCCGTATTGTACAGAACGCCGGTTGTCGAGAATTGAGTAATTGAGCCAAGAACACCAGTTCCATATTCAAACGCAGCATAAAATGTACCTCCTGCGGAACCTGTGACGTGTTGAATGTCTATTCCGGCAGCTCCCGCGCTAGAAAAGGACTCATACAAATTAAGTTTTCCGTTTGTTGTTGTCCCTACGGTAACAGTTCCGCCCGCTGCCGTCACCGCGCCCGCGAAGGTGGCGGCTGCCGTTGAGTAGTTTAGCGACAACACAGGGGTTGATGTGAACACTCCCGTTGCAGTCCCTATCGTGAAGGTGCTGCCATCCGTAAATGATGCACCTTTAATAATCCATTTGTATGCTCCACTCGACGCAAATGCTAGAGCTGATCCGTTTGTCGCGGCATCTGCTGAGTCAATGAGAAACGTCGCTTTTGCCGGACCCGAAATGCTAGCATTACCACCAAAGAAACTCGCGTTGCCGTTGTTGCCCGCCGACAGCCCACCCGTGACCACTAGCGCGCCTGCGCCTGCGGAGCCTGCGGTGGAGGAGGCGATAGAGACGGTTCCACCACTAGCTATTGTAAGTCGCGGTGTATTGGTCGTTGCAAAACTTATGGATTCCGCATCCACAGCCTTAAATTTCCAGCCCGTAATAGATGACTCAGTATCGTATCTGATTTGAAGTCTCTGGGTAACGTCGGCAACATCGTTAGAAAGATGCAACTCACCGCGACCAGCATTGCCGTTGTAAGAATGAATTATTCCGTTTACCGTAAGCGGATTGATAGGACTCGTCGTCCCGATGCCGACGTTGCCGCCGTTAGTAATGCGGACTTTTTCCGTTGGCGCAGCGGTAGCGCCTCCAGAAGCGGTAGCAAAGGTGAGATTAGCGGCCCAATTCGACGACCATGACCCGCCGTTAGAAATTGCAGAAATGTAAGCCTGTGGCTTTTGAACCCCGCCTTCAGGGGAATTGCTATTCGTAAAAGCTAGGCCGTAAAACTGGGAGGCAACGGCATCGTTCTTGTTAAAAATGGCGACGTGCGCTGCGGCTGTATCGAGTGTTGCATTTCCAGTTACCGCAAGGGTTGCCGGATTAAGGGCAGTCGATACGGTGGTTCCTACTAACAGCTTTCCCGTGCCACTTGGCGTGAGCACAACGTTTTGGTTGGTGCCGCCAGCCGCGAGCGTCAGGTCGGTCGCGGCGGGGGAGGTGACGCTCAACAACGTGAGCGCCTGCGTGCTGATCGGCACTTTGCTGCTGTTAAACGCCAGCGCCGAGCTGGCCGTCGGAGCCACGATGACATTTGCCCAAGCGGTATTGGAGGCGTTCTTTTGTGAGAACAGCACGTCGGCAGCAGCGGCAAAGCCAGTAACAGGCAAGGCAGCGAGGAGCAGGGCAAGGAGAGACTGGGTGACTTTTTTCATTGGGAAATTAAGGGACATATCCAACTTGGTACCACACTTTGGCATTGGTAGAGGCGTTGTAGTCATTGGGTCTTTGGATTCCGGCAGCGGTGTCCGTGGCATCAGTGCCCGCAAGAAGTTGAGTGACCATCAGGATCAGGGTGGCGGCTTCGATCCAGGCAATGACGGAAGAAACTGAAAGGGCTGTCGTCCCTACTGCGGCAAGCTGCGCCCACGAGGTTATGTTGCTGTTGACGACGACTGGGTAAGTGGGTGCAACCCCACCGTATTCGCCCAGCCAACCCCGTGACGCGACTGCGGTTGCGGTGAGCATGGTAGTTTATCCGTTGTTTGGGCTGATGATGTCGCAAGGCTGCGCAAAAACTTTTGCAGCAGTTGTGACTTGAAGGAATTTCCAATTCAGCACGTCGGTCTTGAGGAAGTAACCGCCGATTCCCGCAGTGAGAATCTCCCCATTTGTGGCCGAAGGCGTGGTGCCGTCATAGGTAACGTAGACAGAATCGACCTGCACTTGGAGGCGCAAGTAGGGTTCGGTGGGAGTGGTGAAATCGCCCGCGATGAAGTTGACGGGCGAGGCGGCGACAGCGAGGGTTTTGGATGCTCCGCTGGAGGAATGTCGGAAGGTGCTCATAGGTGTAAATTATCCTGCGCGATACCAGACTTTGGCGTTGGTGGAGGCGTTGTAGTCGTCAGGTCGTTGGACGCTTCCCGTATCAGTGGCGTCAGTGCCCGCCTTGAGCACCCACGTTTGCGAAGTTGCGTCCGACGACTGAACCCATACACGAATCACTGGGGTCGTCAATCCTGTGGTGGCTACCGCCGAGAGGGTTGCCAAAGAAGAGATACTTGCTCCGTTTGCTTGGTAGGCATTGGCGTCGGTGAAAGCCGCAGTTCCCAGTGTGCCACCAGTGGAGATGTTCAAGGTCGAGCCGTCAGTGCCAGAAAACGTAAAGGAGTTCTGAATGGTAAGCGTCTTGCCGGTGTTGGCCACGCCGGTGCCACCGTTTGCCCCTGGCAATACGCCAGTGACGCCCGTCGTGAGGGGCAAGCCAGTCAGGTTGCTCGCAACACCACTGACAGGGGTGCCAAGAGCTGGCGCGACCAGAGTTTTATTCGTGAGCGTGTCCGTTGTTGCGCGCCCGACAAGCGTGTCCGTGGCATCCGGCAGCGTGATGACTCGCCCCGCAGTCGAGACGGCATCGAGCAGCGTGATTGCGCTGGCGGCACTTGACGAGGAGCGAAACCGGATACCTTTGTTGAAATCCGTGCCGTCCGAAATCGTCAGGAGCCCGCTACCTTTGGGTTGCAAGTGCATCCCGATGTTGGCGCTCGGACCCGACGCGAGAACGTGGAGCGGGTTTCCGACGCCGATGCCATTTTTAATTTCAAGATAGTCGGTCGCGCTTGCCACGTCAGTCAGCCGCAGGATGTCGTGGCCTCCGCCGACAATGCCGACCGTGTCTGCCGTTGGCCGGTAAAGTCCGGTGTTGGTGTTGCTCGTGAAGTTGAGCGAGGGAGCCGCCGCTGTGCCGTTGTCGAGCGCAATGTTGCCGTCGGTTGCTGTGATGGTGACTGCGCCTGCGCTGTTAGAAATCGAAATTCCCGAACCAGCGGTCAGCGTACTGGCCGTAAACCCCGTGCCGTTGCCAATGAGCAACTGTCCGTTTGTGGGAGTTGTGGAGATGCCTGTGCCCCCATTGGCAACCCCGACAACACCAGTAATGCCAGAGGCGGGCGCAGACGTAGCCGCAATGGTGCCGTTGCCCGAAGTAGTCAGAGTTTTGCCGCTGCCAATAACCAACGGAGCGTTGATTTCGTTGGTGCCTGACGCCTTCTGAACATTGACCTGTGCGTGTAAGTTTGCAGCGGTCAGGAGGGCAAGTAGAAGTTTTTTCATGGGACGTAGAATGCGGGAATAACCTGTTCAACTTTCAGGAATCCACTGGCTCCATTTGCTACGAGTTCAAAAAGGGCGTTGGGCTCGTCCCCTGCTCGGATGAACGTGAAGAGCAAAGTGCCCGCAGTTGAGTTGTTGTAAATGTTGATCGTGACTCCATTGGTCACAACTCCGAACACGACCGCAAGGTTGACTCGGGAACCCGCAAGAAGGCCGGTCGAATCCACGACAACATTGCGCACGTTTGCTCCACCAGTGATGGTGATTTGCTCGGTGTGCACGACGCTTGTGGGCGTGACAGTGACCACTCCCGCTCCAGCACTGTTCTGCGTGTGGAGTGAAACAAGGCCGGGGTTTGGCAGCGGAAGTGCAGCTCCAGAGTTGAATATGGTAACGTAGCCTGCGCCATAGATCAGGTAAGACGACGGGCTCGTGTAAACGCGGATGGACAACCAAAATTGAGCGGAGGCTTCGCCGCCAAGGTCAAAGTCGGTTTCGCCATTCAAAAGATCGAAGGTGAGCTGCTGTTGAGTCCCAGCGTTCCAACCAGCGGAGGTTATTGTCGGGATGATGTTGACTGCCAACACCGACTTGTTGAGAAGCACGTTTGGGCTCACCGGCGTGTCCTGCATGACGAGCTGGACAGCGGTTGCATTCGTCAGGTCTACACTGGCCCCAAACAGGTCAAAGATGCCGACTTGCAAAGCCACGGCACCACCGCGCCACCATTGGGCGGCAAGGCCGGTGTTGGCGTCGACAGGGGAGTTTGGCGGATTAGAAACCGGACTGAGCAGGAGGCGTATTGGAATTTGCGACAAAGTGCTCATGGGAGTTTGTGAATCGACCAGTCGGAATTAGAAACGGAGACGGTGCCAGTTCTGACATTATCTTGCGCGGTAAGCTGAATCTCTACCGTGTCTCCAAGAGCGAGGACAACGGTGGTATCTATTTTAGGATACCACCTACCACCTGGAGGATTTGCCACAGAAGTGCCAGCGGCGCGAATGACGGTCGTACCGTTCCTCACAGCGGTCAGGGACAACTCCATTGTTGCTGCGGTGCCGGACACGTTATCAACTTGGGTATTTGCTGTGATAAGGTAAGCACCGGCAATTGGAGCAGTATAGCGGCGAGTCGAGGTGTTGTAACGGGCAAACGGATCGTATTCCGAAACGTTAAACGCCAGCGTGTGCCCGACGCCGTCGACTGCCACGGACTGACTAGAGCCCATGCTGGAAACGCTCGGGTTTGACGTGCCACTGGCTGACCAGTTGTTCGAGTCAACCGACGGGTCGTTGCCAAGGTTGTTGTTTACCGTGCTCGTAAAGCAGAGCGCGGTGCCTGGGAAACGCACAATCTGACCAATCCAATAGGTAGTAGCTCCGTCCCACTCGGGGATGCCCGATTGCAACAGGTAGGCGATTTGCTGAGACAACACCAAGAAGACGCCGTTAAGGTCTTCGAGCGCGGGGCTACGGTTGCCAATGAGCGCGGGAGTCAACCCTTGGAGCCAAGCAGCGGATTGGATGGCCGTCAGGTCGGTGATCGTGCTGGGGTAAGCAGGAGCCCCGGCTGCAAGGCTTCCGTAGACGGCGACGTTGTTGGCCGGGGTGAGAGAGCCACCGAAAATCTTCTGAGTTTTGCGAGGGATTGAGGGCATTGGATTAAGGAGTGGTGGTGATGTTTAGCACGGTGCTTCCGTCAATGCGGACTTTCAAACCGCCACTCCATTGAAATTCAATGGTGTTGTCTCCGTCGGATAGGGCCGGAGTCCAACCAGTGTTGGTTACTTTCTTGAGAGACCCCGAAAGGCTGATGTCGCTTCCCACTGTTAAGTTTTGAGCAACGGTAAGCGGAAAGGCTCCAGTCATGGTAACTGCTCCAGACGTGGTAATGTCTCCAGTTGAGGAATCGGCGTAAAATTTAGAAACATTGCTGGAGTTTTTCAGAGTAATTCCCGCATAACTTATTACTGACCTATTGTACCCAGAAGACCCGTCTCCGACGGTGATTGCGCCACCAGTGGCGTTTGAAAAAATGCTTACGTTTTTGTTTATGCCATAAGTTAAGTCAGCGTAGCTTTCTGCTCCCGTTCCTGGGTCTCTAGTTCCGATAGTCATTACTGCGCTCCCGCGAACCGTTCTTAGCCAGACATTGGTTGCGTCTAAATCTACGGAAGAAGCGCCACTGGCCGCAGAGAATTTAGTGGAGGCCAGTGTCCACCCTCCTGCGGTTCCCGACGTGAGAGTCCCTACGTTGGCCGAGATAGCTGACAGACTCCCCACGGTTATTTTATCGGCGGTCACGGCTCCGGCTGCGAGCTTGCTGGTGTTTACCGCTGCGGCTGCAAGTTCAGTTGTGTTGATGGCCCCAGCCACTACGGTGCCTGCGGTAACAGCGTTGGCTGCAATGGTGCCTGCCGTGATAGCGTTGGCGGCAACTTGGCCTGCCGATATGGTGCCTTGTAAGTCAGTTGTTGGGGTGAGGTTGGTGAAAACAGACCCGTCGTATCGGTAAAGCTTTGAGTTTGTGGTGAGAAACACCTGCCTGCCCGCAAAGTTGCCAGTGGTCGGCAACGTCCCGAGAATCTCAACCGGCGTCAGGCCAGCGGCAAACTTGGCGGTGTTGATCGCGGCGTCTTGAATCTGACTTTGGATCAGTTGGCCGGTGATGCTGGAAGCCGCGATGCTCGTCACCTGTGAGAATAGTGCCCAAACATTCGGGGACGTGCCGGGCGTTATGGTCCCCTGCGTAACCATTGTGTACGCGGCGTTGGCGTTGACTGTGCCAGACGAGATGAAGATGTACGTGCCAGTCCCCATTTCCCCTACGGTATCAGCGTCTGTGGTTCTGGTCCAAGTGCCGTTGCTGCCACTGCCCAAAGTTGAAACGTAGTAAATGCCGTTTTCAATGTTGTTAGCTTGGTTTTTGACAAGGATGCGGTCGCTAGCAGCAAGCGTAACACCATCGAGCGTTGAGGGTGCCCCGCCCGAAAGAGTGACGTTGGCGGTCGTTGCTGCGCGCCCAGCTTGTTTGACGGTGAGACCGGCTGCGCTGGCGTCGACGTAGCTTTTATTGGCTGCATCGGACCCGTTGGTTGGGTTGGCCAATCCGGTCACGGTGCCAGCGGTGACAGTGCCCGCAGTGAAGTTGCCGCTGGCATCACGACGCACAATGGCGCTGGCGGTGTTGGCGTCCGTGGCGGCGTCGAGCTTGGCCTTGTCCGCAGCCGACATGGTGCCGACAGTGCTGCCGGTTGCAACGGGAAGCCCGTTGATGAGCTGGGTGACAGTAGCCTTCTTGGTCGTCGGCGTGCCGGAGACATCCACCACGGGCAAAACTGTCGAGGTGCTGACGGTCCCGATTGCCGGTAAGGAATTTATTGATACGTCGGCGGACCAAATCGGGGATGCGGTCGCAAGCAGGGCAATAGATACGAGAGAGCGAAGGAGCGTCTTCATGTTGGTTCAGTAATGATCGAGTCAGAGTCTTCCGTGGTAATAGTGAATCCCGCCTCGGTGACAAGCAATTCACCCACTCCAGGCGTGGGGTTGACGTTAATAATTGTCACAGTGATGCCTACCCCCATTGGGCGAGGGAGGTACGCCAGCAACAGAGCTTCGGTCAGCCCAAGGCTACTCCATACGATGTAGTTTATCGTCATGTCCCTGTTGTCAATCATCGCGACAGACGGCCCAAACATCGCAAACAACGAACTGGTGATAGAGGCAGTCGTATGGTGGCCCCCGTTGTTAATTGTTTTGAGCTTCAGGACTACACGGTAAGCGGCATCAGACAGCAACGTGTTCTGTCCTTCGGCGAAGGAGTAATCATAGAACACTCCGTTGGGATTGATTCCCGTTGAGGCGTACCCAGTTAATCCATTTCCGTTCGGGTGGTTCCCACCGTAGGGGTAGACAGCCGCGTCGGTGTAGTTGACAAAGCTAGTGGACCCCAACGCACGCAACACGTCTCCGCAAGCGAAGGCTCCTGCCACGGGTGCAGTAGCCGTCCCCGCGCTGTCAGCCACCCACCATTGACCAGCCGTTGCGGAGGTGATTGTCGGGGTGTTGGTAGTTGGGTTCCAAGTCCCTTGGTAGTTGGCTTGGAGCAGAGTCGTCTCTGCATAGGTCCACAACCCAAAATAAGGTGTTGGGGTTGGTGCTCCAATGTTGCGCGAAACCCCAATATACTTCCCAAGGACATCGAGCTGAGTCCCGACAGCCGTGTCCAAATCAAAGCAAGTGAGCAACGAAGCCGCGAGGTTCTCGGCAAGAAACTGACTGGCCCACAGCTTTACTTGCCTGTCTGCGTTCGGCAACCCCCGGTATTGGTAGGCGAGCAGACTGGCATAGTAATCAGTCAGGGTTGTCAGGCTCATTTGTTAAACAACCGTGATGGTCGTGCGAGCCGAGGCGGGGACGAATTGATAGTTCACTCCGGTTGTTGCAACCAACGAAGTCCAAGTGGTGCCGTCGAGGGATACCCCTTCGACCGAGAAAGAGCCATTGGGCGCAAGGGTTTGCAATCGGGCAACAATGTTGGAAGCGGTGGCTTTTTCCCCTATGCCGTAGGAGAGGTCAGCCAAGAGCGATGTCTTGAGGTAGGCGGCATCCAAAGACCCGGTGACGGCAGTGCCCGTGCAACGAATCCACAAATTTTGCGCAACCGGAACGTCATAGAGAACGGCAAACAACGAATTGTCGGCTTGAGTGACGTTCGTGCTGATTGCCCCTTTCATTCCGCATCCGGCATTGCGCTTGAGGTAAATGGCATTGGCCACGTTTGTCGCGGAAGCGGTGCCCGCCACGACGCACCAAATAGAGTGGGCGGGGATACCGTTGGCGTCAGTGGTGTTTGTGATGTTCTCCAAGACCAGCACGTCAGTGACTCCCGTCACGTTGCTCAGAGCATCGTAGAGACCTTGGAAGTATCCTTTGCTGGCTAGCGCAACCGACCGGGCGCGACGGAGGCGAAGAATTGAATCCGTCTCCTCGTTGGTGCCGGTAGTGGTAGCGACAGCTGGATTATTTACCGTGCTGATACCCAAGGTCACGGTATTGATGATGGTGATCGTGTTGACGACGGTCAGCACGGCTCCGAGGTTGAGAGCGCGGAACACCAGAGGGGTCGAGGCCGCTGCGCCAAAGGCGTAGGTGGTAACGAGGACGAATCGGTTGCCAGCCGCGTCGGAGACGGTAAACGGCGCATCGGGCGCAGTGTTGAGTCCGGCAAGGGTAACAGCTTGGGTAGCTGTAACGGTGACAGGGGTGTAAGTGTAGGTTCCCGCGCGGCGGATGACACCGTTAATCGCGCAACGCTGGTCCAGTCCCCGACCGACAGCTTGGTCAGGGTCAAAGCTGGAGTAAACACTGGCCACGAATTGCAGCATATCCTGCGTAATCAGGACTCCGAGGTTGATGAATTGCCCGTCGGGAGAGTTCGGGTTGACGTTGATGTTGTCTCCGTAAATCCGCTTCATCCCTGGGTACGCGGTGCTGCCTACCAGAAACCGATCCAGCGTTTCAGCAGGAGTATCAAGGCTGATTCCGGTGTTGGTTATTGCGTTCATGGGAGCTGGGCGTAGCCAGTAAGGTTTCGGCTGTAAATAGTGTCCACGTTGAACTTGATGGTGAGTCGGCGCTGTGCTGAGTCGGTCACAGCTTCGACCGAGTTAATCCGCACTACGCCTTCCCGCTGAATGATCGCAAGCCGAGCTTGGAGCAAGATGTTTTGTTTTGCGACTTCTCCCTTTGAGGCAAGCAGGTTCCACCAATCAATGCCGGTGGTCATGGCAAACCAGCAATCGTTCAGGAAAAAGAGCAGCGACGTTTTGATGTCGGCAGCGATTGCCTGCTCTTTTGTAAAGTAGGAGTTGCGGCCTTGGCCAAACGTCCAGTCGTTGGCTGCGGTGATTCCTCGAAATGGTTGTGGCATATTAGGCGGAGAGGAGGGTTTGTAACTGCAACTTGACTCCGGCAATGCTGGCAAGAGTCAACGCGTTTGGGGTTTGCCCGCCAGTGTCCTTAAAATTAGTAAGGACGTTGCACAGGTTTTCCATCGCCGACCTTAGCGAATCAGTTCCGACAATTATGCCCACCTTGTCGGCTACCACCACTTCCGCCCCTATTGGACTGTGCAGCCGGACCACGCCGGTTTCGGTGACTTCTGCATACGCCCCGCCATTGGTTGCTCGGATCACTGCGGGGGTGATCTTTACTGAGGCCGTTCCAAAGGCTAACATTACGGCATCATTGGCGGTGTAGGGCGGAGGATTTGTTTTATTGCGAATGCCTACAAGCACTATGCCGTCACTTAAACTGTGGGCTCTGGCGCTGTTTGGCCCAACCACGTTGCCGGTAGTAAACCAGAGGTCGAGGTCGCGATCATTGAACAGGACCAAGCACGGGTCGCCCTTGGCCACGGGAAACGTCATGTAGGCACCGCCGCCGCTTGGGAATATAACCGGGCAGTCAGTCAAAAGTGGATAAGCAACTTGGGTGTTCCCAATGTTGCGCAGGACTTGAATCTGCACCGTGGCAGTCTGCGTCGTCGGATTGAAAGAGTTAATCACTCCGACTTGGTGACAGTTGAGTCCGTAGAAAATTTCTTTCTTCAAGTCCGTTAATAGCGAACGGAGGTCCGGTGGAATTGGACTGGTGATGGGCTCGCTCATAGTACGGGTTGTCCAGCAACAATGCGGAAAGCGTCGGGCGGAAGCGATAATTTTACGCTTGAAAGCAGCTCTCCGCAAATGGATGGGGAGATAGTACCATGATGCTCAAACCCGAAAACTTTCCAATCTCGGTTCAAACTCCTGTCAACGGTGCTGTAAAGTTCAACGATTTGCCCAACACTGAGGCTGGGCTCAAACAGCATACTTAGCTCAACAAAGGTTTCAGACCTTTTTGGGCTTCCAAGCAAACCACTTTCCTCGGAAATGAGTGTGATTGGTCCTCGGAAGACTTCGTTTAGATTCAAGGCTTTGACTTGCCCGTTGTCGACAGCCGCAAACCCGTTAGATTTTTCAAGGATGAGGGTCCATATATTCCCAAAGAGGACTTCCCCTCGCAGGTTGCGAATAGGGAAATCACCTATGATGGGTGTCCCGCTGAGATTTGGCATCTGGCGCGAAAGCATCACGATGGTCTGAGCCGCACTGGCTCCCGGTGCTACGGTCATGCTGACGTTGTTGGCGTTGGCCATTGGCCACCCGCCGTCAAAGGCATTTATCTCGGTGATCCAATCCGTTCCTTGCCGATAACTGAAGCAAGTATTTACGGTGCCGTTGAACACAAGGGGGAGTTGGAACTCTTCGCTGGGCGCGTAACCACAACGAAACTTGATTGCTCGGAGTTGTGAAGCGTGAGAATAGTCCTTCCGCATTGCTGTCCGCACGGTCTCTTGGAGATTGTAGACCTTGAACGACCCTGTCTGAGATGACCCAAGAAGAGCTCTCGTAATCGTAAATTCGACCGTGTTTGGCAGGGTGATTTCGACGTTGTAGTTGGCCGATTGCGAATAGGGCGATACGGAGTACCCTGCCGAGACCTCGACTTGCAGGGAATAAATTCGGTTGAACTTTTCCACGTCAGTTCCCTTCGTAAATTGTCTCGTTGGTAGATGCTACGTCGTCGGCATCGAGAAGGTAGAGGATGGCGACTCCTTGGGAAAAGTCCGTTTGATTAACTGGCTCTACAAATTCCTGAGTTTGAATAGAGAACCCGAAGGGGATTATTTCTCCCCATTGCCTAAGAATGTTGGGCGAGGCTACGAGGCGCAAACCGTTCAACGTCCATGTTTGCCAACTAAAGTTTGCAAACCAACCAAGTTGTTGAGGTCTGTATTCAAGATACACTGACACCTGCGACCCATCGGACAGGACGAAGAAAATAGTCTGCTTTGGCTGCGAGGTGATGCCGGTGACAATCTTCATCAGAGGGTTGGCCAGTATTCGTTGAAATTCGCCAGTTGGGTCGCTGTTGGTTGGAGCGCACCAACAATGCCACTGCGAACCTCCGTTGACTGCATCTGTTGGGCGCGACCAGCGAAAGCCGAGTTTACACTTGGGGTGAACTGGTCTCCACCAGTGCGGCGTCCGGTGAGAAGACCGGCGTTGATGGTGATTGCCCGTGCAACACGGATTTTTTTGAAGGTGATTGTAAATTCTGTCACCGACCTACTTTCAGCCCCCTGCTTGGCTGAGGCGCTTTGGATCGCCATGTTTTCCATAATGCCCCACGGGCTTTCGACTGAGAATAACTGCCGCCCCTTCCAGAGTTGATAGAAGAAGTTGTAAATGTAGCTCTGCTTAGTCTGCCCTGGTTGTTGCTTGGCTTGGTCTTGATAATAGCCAAAAAGGCTGGCGGAAGAGGCTACTGCGGCGGCGTCTTGGGCTGTGGTCGTAGCAGTCTCATCTTGATTCAATTGCTGCTCATCCGTGAACTCTGGCTGCATTTCTGGAATGTCAGGCATTGTATTTGGGACCGGGGAAATCGGGCGCACTGTTGGGACAGTTTTTACAAGCTCTGCAACTCGTCCTGTAAGAGTGATCGTCTCGGGACGTAAAGCGATATGGTCCTGAATGGCTGTGTTGTTTTCGATGTAGTGGTCAGTGATGTCGCTTTCGAGTTCCGACGTGTCTTCTTCCGCCAAGTCCAAAAGGAACCCGGCAATGCCTGGAGGCGGGTTCCCCGGACGCACCAACACCACTTGCGAATCCCGCACGGCAAGCGTGCTGAGAATCGAGTAGATGCTGGTGGAGTCCGTCGGGATGATGTTCATGGGCCGGTGTTCTTCGGAGCTTGATAACTGGCTTCGCTGATTTCACGGGCAACCATATTTGGGTCTCTAGCTCCGTCGATTTGGTTGTTGTTGGTGACGTTGTAGGTCGTTGCGCTGGGCTGACCGGAGTTTCTTTGCGCCGGTAAGGCGGGTGTCGCTACGGCTTGCGCATTAAATGCGGAGAGTGCGAGCAGCGTCGCGGATAGTAATCGCCCACCGTCGCCTAAAAAGAAACTAGAAACCAAAGAAAGCCCCTTACCCAAATCCATAAAATTGACCGCTAATTCGGCAATAGCTTTGTCTTTAAGCGCCGAGATACTTGTCCCTAAATTATTGAGGGCCGCCCCAGCCTTCATAATAGCCGCTTGCTCTGGCGCGCTTAGAGCTTCTCCTGGTGGCCTAGTCGGGATGACGCCCTTGTTGGCGTGCATCATGTAGGCTACGTCAGGGCTAATTCCCGCGACTTTGGCGACCATCAGCGCCTCGTTAAGAGAGCTGTTGGCAAATCGTTTTCCGAACTGCTCAAGCAATTTGTCAGGGGATTGCTGCATATCCAACCCCCAACCAGTAAGCAAGCTGGCAGCTTCTTGGTGTTGCCCAAGATACTTCATTTCAAAAGCCCGCTGGGCCAAGTTTGAAAGGTTATCTCGAATAGATTCTGGTGAGACATCTGACTTGCCAGCGGCGTATTGCCATTTCAACAACTCCTCTCGCGAAAGACCAGTAGCCTTGCCAAATTTGTCCGTGGCAAAACTGGTCTTAATTGTTGACTTAGTCATATCAACTAACGCCGATCCAAGCTGCCTCAAAATGACCGCCAGCGATCCCAGTCCGAGCAACTGCTTGGCAAAGACGCCGAAACTCTTGAGCGATTGATTGATCGCAGCCCCCGGAGATGCTGCTGTCGAAGGCGGTATGGCTGTTTGAGGCGCAAGTATCGGGGGTAGGACTCCAGAGGGGGCAGCTACCGGCTGTGCGGTTGTCGGAGCAGCAGCTACCTGCTGTGCGGCAGTTCCTTGCTGTGGGAGTTTTAAGCCCGCAAGCTGCGCCAGCGACGCCACCAAGTTCTTTGCCGCATCCGCAGCAGAAATTAGAGACGCTTCAAATCCTTTGAGCTTGTCTTCCCCTTTTACGACGAAGCCCAACTCTACAAAAAGTTCAGCGACTTTCATTTGTTCATCTCCCTTGTGGTTTCCTCGTATTCAGCTTGGAAATTCACAAACTCCCAAGCGTCGAGGACCATATTGGTAGGCATGGCAGAAATCCGAGCGGGGTCTCCCCCGCCAAAACCCTCACGGGCTAATCTCAGAGCCATGAGCGTTTCTTGGTCCATTGTTACTCGGATCGCTGGGCGTTTGATGTCGGCTTTTCGTTTGTCAATGACGACAAGGCGAGCCCCTTGAAAAAAGGGGAGAGGTTTGCTTTCATCACCTCCCACGCAACGGGCAGGTAATCCTGCCGAGCGTCTTCAGGTTCAAAGGTCTGCGGGGTAATCCGCTGACCGTTGTAGAGCGACCGTTTGGCACACTCCATCAGCGCCGCCTCCAAAGAGTCGGATTGAAGGAGCTGAAAAATGGCGTTCTTCAGGACGTTGATGTCCTGACCAGACAACTCGGAGAAGTTCGACAGATTCAAGTCGAAGTTCACCAATGATAGCTCCTTGGCTACCGTCTTCATCAGACGGTGGCCTGCGGAGAACGAAGCGATCCCGACTTCCAAGGTCGAGCCGCTTTTTAGTGTGATGGGGTCTTGCATAAATTGGTCGGGGTCCAGAGACTCCGAGCAAGCCCGATATGGCGTCGGTGCGAGGATTCGAGACCCCTAGAAACGATCCTCTTCTTGCTCGGAGCCGATTGATTAGAACACCTGGCGGGAGACGTTCGCGAACTCGAAGCGATACATTGAAACGCTCTGATCCGTGTCGCCCTCCGCATTGGACTTCGCATCCACCATGCGCTTAAAGATGCCGCCTTGGAGTTTGTAGGTGTCCGAAGTGATGTTGCCCATGCCGTCGCCAGCGCGTTTCGTTGCTTGCCCGTCGAGCAGCACAAAGGACGAGAAGTCTTGGAGTTGCTGCTGGAGCAGCGCGTCCACAGATTTGTCGTCATCGGAAGCACGGATCAGACGCAAAGTGGCCGTGCCAACCAACCCCATTGAGTTTTCCGCGAAGATCGAATTGCCGTTCTTGCCCCGCTTCAAATTGGCAAGATCGTTGTCGTAAGTGATCGTGAACCAGTCTCCGTCAGCAACGTCGGTGAGGACGATGCCGCCGATGACGAGAGTGTCTTGGCCAGTGAGTGAGACGGTGGACATGGGATGGGTGGATTACTTGTTGATGGAGACAAGCACGTCGGAGCTTTGGATAGCACCTGCGAACTTGACAGCGATGCGAACCAACGGGGCTTCGCGAGCTTCTCGCGTTGCTTGCGTCTGCTGGGTCACTGGGAGGCTGTAAATGTAGTAGCCTTGATTGAGGATGTTACGACGGAGGTCGGCAGGTTTCCCAAACAACTCCGCTGAGTTCCACGTACCGGGAGCGATGAACCCATTAGCCAGCGCCTGCTGAAGAACGTTGATGTAGGCACCCTTCAAGAGAGCCATTCCGGGTTCAGTCTGGGGCAACTTCGTGCTCGTAGTTGCCAAGGCGTTAAAGCCTGCGACTTGGAGCGAGAAGACAAGCCAGTCGAGGTTGTAGACGTTGTCGAAGTAGTCATTGCCTCCAGTGCTGTAAACTTTTCCGATATATTGCGCGCCACCGCCGACGCTTGGATAGGTGTCGACGCCAGCGGTCTCACACGCAGTAAGCTGGGTCTGGGATATGCCCGTGTCTGGGGCGATCCCGACCAGCGTTTTCAAGTGCATCGTGGCCGTCGTATTGACTCCATCGAAGTTCACGGACAAGGCGCGACCGGCATAGGCTGCGGCCATTTTGCGGGCCAGCAATGCGGTTGCCCCCTCGGTGTAAAGCAAGCAGCGGGTGTGCGTCTCGCTTGCTGCTCGGATGGTCGTGAAATAGCCAGCGACCGTGGCGGTGAGGTGGGAGCTGGCAAACAGCTTGACGCGGAGAGATTGGCAAGCGGTCGAGGCAGCAAGTACGGCGGCGTCGTTCGGAGTAATCCCGGCCCAGATAGCCCCACCAAAAAAGTTAATTTTGAGGGCGTTCGGGATTGCCTCGGCAAGCGTCGAGTTGGTGCCGCTGGCGGCCAAGGGGACGATGATGAGGGTGCCGCTTCCATCAAGGATGTTCGGCGACTGGCTGAACACAAGGACCGCTTGCGCGTAGGCTTCCGAGCCAGCGCCCCAGTCAGCCAACACGTCGGTTGGGCTGACATAGATGCCTGGAGCGGCAAAGGTGATGGCTCCATTGACCGGAGTCTCGTTAGTAAAAAGCGCGAGGTTGTTGACGGCGTACTGCTTCAAGCCGGTGGGCGGCGAAGAGACGCTGACAGAGACGAAATTACTGGCGGCGATAAAGCTCATGGTCGGTTATGGGTTCGAGATGATTGTCGGCTGGGCGAATTGGTCAAAGTATTCCACCGGCTTCGTCTTTCGGTATGCGACGAGAGCTACAAAGGTCAACCTGTATCGGTTGAGCCTAGACGTTCCGTCTAATCCAGAGACATCCGTCATTCGGGGCAAGTAGCCGATTTTGAAAGAGTGCTCTTCTTGTTGCTGTTGGGCGAAGGTGCTCACCAGTGCAGGGGCAATTTCCCAATTACGTTGGCGGGCCGTCGGCCCTTTGCTGTAAGCCAAAACTGAATACATTTCTTGGCAGTTCACACTTTGAACTTCAAGTAATTCTCCCGTGATCGGGTCTGCCTCATACGCCGTCTTTACACCAAAAGGGCGGGAACCCATTAACTCGACTGCAACATAAAGCCGATCATCTGGAGGGATGTTGAATTTCTGATTCGTGAGAACCACTTGATCGTTCTTCAAGTTGAGTTCGTGCTCCAAGATGAGCGCGATGATTTTGATGATCTCTTTAGACATCGGGAGTCGCCTTTGTATAGTCCTGAACAAGCTCGTAGGACATATAGCCGTAGTCAGAGAAATCTTGATTGCTCATTACCCTAAAAGGTACACCCCGGATTTTGAACTTCTCGTCGTTCTCCAAGTGCACGTCAGGAGTGGTATGCAACATTTTCCATTCCCATGACCGTTGCCCCTCTGGCTTGAGTTTGAGCTGTGCAGGGCCGAAAGGTTGGATGACACCCATGCACCTAAATTCCCTGACTACTTCACGTACTTCAAAATCCACTACGGTCTTGGTTACGCGGCCTAGCACAAGAGGGCGGAACCAACCCACAACAGTCGCGTAGAGCGACGGCAGAGCCAAGGCAGCGTCTGAGACGCTGAGACGGTTGGCACACGCAATTCCAATTTGAGCGATCATACGACGCGGGAAGACACGGACTCCCATAGTTGGGTCGTCTCAATGAGAATGCGCGTCTCGGGAGCTTTGGCGAGAAGCGTCTCTTTGTGCAATTTCGGCCAGTGGCCAAATCCGCCCGAGGAAAAGGCTAAGTCAACGACGGCCTCTGCTGCCTTACCCAACCTCGCAAGCAACTTAGTAACTCCATCAGCTTCCGTTAAAGACGCTGCCAAGAGCTGGCCAAAGCCCGCACGGGAGCGATAAATTTCGTCTACTAGATATAATCTCAGAGGCATTTCCAAGAAAGACCGCTGCGGTATGTTTCCGACACCGAACTCGTGCTCTTCTCCAAGGCTCGGATTATCTATGGGCTCTCGGCTGGAATCGGGCCTGCGCTCCGCCTTGTCGGCAAAAATGCCAACTTGCGTCCGACCGGCCCCCAGACCTTGGAGAGCCGTTTGAAGGTCTTTTAACGGGCTCAAATTGAGTCTCACCGAGGTCATGGCAAAGTTGGCCGGTGGAACGATTGGAAATTGCCGATGAGTGATGCGGACACGAGTTCAAGGAACTGCGCCCCGTAAGTCGTGCGCGAGAGCTTGGCCAAGAACGGGCTGTTCAGAACTCGCGTCGGAATGTTGTAGGACTCGCTGACGTTGCCGACGCTTCGAGAGCTTGTCAGCCAATCGGCTTTTCCACCTAGCCCGGAGCCGCCTGCTTGCAGGGTCTCGCAAAGGTAGTGGGCCGACAGAAGTCCATAGGCGTAGGTAAAAGCCGCCTGCGAACCTGAAAGAGTGCGGGTCATGTTAAAAGACTCGGCGGCGTTGAACGCACGAGCAATGTCGAAATCTGTGACCCGTTCGGTGTTGGTGTTGTCACCACCCAATGAAACGTAGACGCGGGGTGCTTGAGTATAGCCATACCCTGCGGAATTAACTGGAATGCCTGTCACCGCACCAGCGGTGACTGTCACGGAAGCGAGCGCACCGACACCCCCGCCGCCGTAAATTACAGCGGACAAGGGTGCGGTATTGCTCAAACCACTTCCGGGGGCAGTCACTGCGATGCCAGAGACGCCCCCGGAGCTTACGGACGCCGTGGCCGTTGCCCCCACCACCCCGACAACAAAGGCCGGTGTCGCAAACGGGAAATCCCGCACGAACTGCGCTTTGAAATCGGCGATGGATGGGAGGAGGTAGGCCACCGGATTAAACAACCTCGTCGGTCTTCTTGCTTGGTTTCTTTTTCTCGGCAGCAGCTTCAAGCTCGGCAATGCGGGCTTTGGCTGCGGACAGCTCGGAGGCCAAACCCCCAAGCTCTTTTTGTGCAACTCCCGCTTCCACAACCGTGTCTGGGTAGCCACTCAACCACAGATTCGCCACCGCCGCTGGGACGGTGAGGAATGAGTTGGGTGCCAGCACGAATTTATCGTGGAGGAACGAACGTTGCGGGCTCTTGTTGTAGACCCGCACGTCGGCTAATACGACGGCGGGAATGGAGGGGTCAGCGTTGGCCATGTTGGTGTTTTCTTAGTATTGGAACAGGAGCGTCTCAAGTGGCTTGTAGAAGCCGACGCCGGTGAGCTGCGCATAGGCTACGTCCTCGAATTGCCAGTTGTTGATGGTCTGGGGCTGCGTGACCGTAAAGTCCACTGGGATGTCCATGCGGAGCGACTTTGGATCGTACCGATAGAGAGCGTAGGTGTTCTTGTTGATCGAGCGGAGGCTGTTGCTAATGGCCGCATCACCGTAGGCCACTGGAATGACTTTGAAGTTCGGGCCGCAGAGGGCTTTGAACGCGTTCTCCAAGTAGGTCAGCATGGGGACCGGGAAGGTGCCAGCCGAGCCAGGGACCAACGTCATCATACCGAGATAATCAATCATCGGAATAACGAAGTGGGTTGGGAGCACCGTGCTGCCCGAGTTCGTCCAGTAGGTCGAAATCAGGGTCTGCACGAAGGTCGCAAAGTTCGCGGCACTAAGACCGCTGATTGGCGCGGTGATGAGCGAGGTGTTGATGTTGGTCTTGTTGTTGTTAAACAGACCTTCCATGTTGCCCGACTTGGTTCCGAGGAACGCAATCGCCTGCACACCAAGCTGCCACTTTTTAAGGCGGGCTTCGTGTTTGCTGGAGATAATGTCCCAGTTGGAGGCAACCAAAGCCTGCTCGATTTCGGCGAGCGTGTATTGCACGCCGTCGTCCCAGATAAACGTGTTGATAGACACTGAGTCCATCGAAACGTCGGACTGAGAAAGGCGCGTGTTATTGCCCGCTTGACGAACGAGGCCAGCCTCAAAATCGCCGCCGTTAGAGTAGGTGCGACGGGTGAGGATGTTTGCGGACCAAGAGCCATCGCCGACAGCCACCGGCACAAAGCTGGAAGGAGTCAGACCAAACGAGCCAAGCTCGTAGAACGTCTGCTCGCTCTGCTGTTGTTTGATGTAGGTGAGCGTGTCCACGAGGATTTGATACCCCGTAGCATTTTCGGCAGTGGCGGCGGCAGCGTTGTAGCGCGTATCCAAACCGTTGTTGCGTTCGCCACCCAGATAGAGCGACTTGCTCGCGGTGTGACGGTTGTTGAGGAAGATCGGCTCGCGGACTTCTTTGCCCTGCGCGTCGAACTTGCCAGTATTGCGGAAGAGAACACTTTTCATGGTGTAGGTGTTTGAGGTTGTGGCTTAGACGCCGAGGTTGAAGGAAGGAGCGATAATAACTCGGATGAGTTCGTTAGCCGCCGCCGCCTTGTCAATGGCGATACCCGTGACGTACTGGGTCGACGGAGACGACACGGTCGTGACGAGGGAGTCAGTGGTGGTGGTAGCCGCAGTCATTGTGACTTTGGCACCGCGAGCCACGGCTGCGGAAGTGCGAAGATAAACGTACGTATCGGAGCACCCGATAGTCACGATGTCGTTGGGGGCATAGAGGTTTTTGCGGGCATCGTAAAGGATGACGCCGAAGACTGGGCCGTCAGTCGGACCAGTGCAGACATCTACGAGGATGCCGCCAGAGACGCCGTCAACCAGCTTGACCGCAGAACCCACTTGGATCGCGGTAGCAGAAGACGTAGAGAGGATTTGAGCCGAGACGACGTTCGGCGAGGGAATCATGCTCACAAGCCCCAAGATTGGGGCTTGGGTGAACAGATTCATGGGCTGAGTTAGGAAGGCCATGTTAGTGTTGGATTAGTATTGGGTTAGTCTTGCAGGAGTGAATTAGTATCGTTTGGCGCCACGAGCGCAACGTTCAGAAAGAGAATCGCTAGAAGTAGCAAACTCGGAAGGGGCTTGACCGACGGCTGCGTTTTGCAGTTGGACAAAAGCTTTGGCTCCGTTTTCACGGATGGCTTTTTGCTCATCGGATTCGGCAGGGGCAACGGCGACGACTGGAGCAACCACAACAGGAGCCACAGGGGCGGCGTTACTGCGCCCCATGTTTTTCTTGTAGCTATCGACCAGTTCGTTGAGTTTGACGTTCTTGCCGTCAATTTCGACTTCGTCGTCACCAGAGGCAGTGCGAATAACCGCAGCTTTGGTTTCGGCCATGTAGCAATCGGCAAGGCTGTTAAGCTTGACCATTTTGCCGTCTACTTCGATTTCCGTGTCACCGGAAACTTCATGGGACTCTACTTTAGTAGACTCCGTCACTTTGCCGTCAGCACCATTTTCACGGGTGACGAGCTTCTTCAGGAATTTGAACATGATGTTGGTTGGGTTGCTGACGTTGACGTTGACTGAGTTCAGACGAAATTCAGCCAATTCGTAGCGTGGGTTGTCCACGATAGCCAAATGGTTAAATTCGATGTCTAAAATTTCGGCGTCGTATTTGATGCCGTGATACATTCCTCCAGGTCCAAGCTTTTTAACTCGGTATCCGCAAGAAGGACGTTCGCCTCGACGCATCCGATTTTGAGCTGATGGTGTACTAACCTCGCCAGAGACGTAGTACCATCCGTCGTCGGAGTTGTAGGCAAAATTGTGAATGATCCCTTCTTCCAGCTCCAAGCGATTCTCGGCGTGGATGTAGGTATGGCCTAAGATAAGCGGGTTGCCAATGGCGGAAGCCATGCAGCGATCCAGCGTTTCCTTGCGCAACAGCTCAATACCGCCGCCTTGGTCTTTGTAAGACACGATCCCAGGCTCAATAAATTTGCAGTCAAACTTCCGCGACTCTGCCGCAATGTTGAAACGGAATCCGTCAGCAAAGCGGAGGTCAGTGGTGGGGGTGTCGAGGGTGGCTCTCACGAGAAGTTAATTATCGGGCGGGCAGTGCACCGGCAATTTGCCGCATGGCCGGGATGCCCCCGGAAGCCCGTGGCCCGGTCGGCGATGGGTGGATTACTCCACGAGAAGACCCGCCCGTCCAATGCGCGGTGGTCAGCCCTAACTTTTTCGTCGTGGCTGGTATCCCAGACGTATTCAGTCGATCCGAGAGCCTCGTAACTTGTCTCCCTAAAATCGGAGACAAGTTGGCCCGCCCCATATTCGGCGATGAAACGCGCCCGCCGCTTGGCAACGCCGAAGTACGCCCGGATAAGCTCGGCGAGTCGGTCGGTGCGTCCGCCGTTCTGGAGGTTGTCCAAGACTTTAGCACGGAGGTAGTTGATTTGTTCGAGGGCACTTTGTTTGATTGCCCGAGTCATTTCGCCGGTAAGACTCTCTTTCAGCGTCTCTATCAAGCCCTGTGGGGTCTTGGGGAGTGTTGGAAGTGAGGCTTCGGCGGATACGGTTCGGACTAACTGTCCCTGTAAGTCTTCAGTAATCTTGTCAACAACATCTGAAAACAGCATTCCGGTGGCCGCGATCAAGATGTTCTCCTGCATCTCGTCTAATGTAGACTGAACTGTTCGATGCAGCGTCCGACTCTTTGAATTAGATAAAGCCAAAGCTCCTCGGAGGGAGATTGGAATTTCATCTATCGGGAGAACAAATCCATTGGCCGTGAACTTGGCACCCATTGCTCTTAATTCTCGACTGATTGCAGCGTCAAAAATCCCAGTAAAGACGCCTGCGGCATACCAAAGAGTGCCAGCTATAATGGCGTCCCACACCGCGCTATGCTCTTTGTTCTCGTTGGTTCTAAGGTTTTCAGAGTCTAAAATACCCATCAGGGGTTCATAGATCGTCTCAGACAGGTAGCTGGTAATTTCGGCTTCCACGAAGCCGGTGTAGCTGTCGCGGTGGATCAGAGGTTGAAGAGTAGTCTTCACTTCTCCGGTTTCTTGTCTCCGGCAACGGCTACTTTATCAGAAGGGTCGCCCGCATTGGGCATCATCGGCTCAACGTCCCGCAACCCTTTAGCGACTTCGGTCTCAATGTCCAAAAGGTTTTCTCTACGCAAAATCGTAGACGCCTCAATGCCTGTCACCAAGCGCTGCGAGAACAGCTCCATCACGCGGGCCTGCTTCTTGGATCGGACTTCTTCCTCCTGCACGCCGTCGAGAGCTTTAAGAGGCTTCCAAGCAAGCGTGTACTCTGGGACGTAGCCAAAGAGTTGCTGACAGCGCAAATCAACTATCTCGATGACGACGGGCTCGGCGTCCACTCGGACTTGCTCGACAACAGAGTTGTAATTCTCGATGGCATCTTGGCCTCCGCCAAAGCCGGTGGCGCTCTGGCCAAACAGCTTGTTCATCGGAATCTTGAGGTCCGACGACAGGTTGAGCCGGATTTCATTCCACATCTCGGCAAGCCCAGACCAAGAGAGCTGTTTCTGCTGGTAGGAGTCCTCTTTGTCCATCACGAGAGCGTTCTGGAAGTTCTTCATCCGATTCGCCAAGTCCACTCTTCGCTGCGTGTTTGCCGTGCCTTCGTCCGTGAGCAAGGCGTCGTTGAACCCCATGATCTGGAACACGTCGATCTTGGCTTCGTCCAATAGCTCAAACACCAAGTTCTCAAATTTGACGAAAGAGTTGATCGCCCGAATGCACCTTTCGATTTCAGACATTCCCCAACCCTGTAACCGCTGCCGAATGTAGCTCGGAGCTTGGATGCCCAGCACCTTCACTACGCGGGTGCGGTGCAACGGGAGACCGTAATAATTGAACGGCGTCGGGTTGGCAGTGTCGAAAATGTTCATCTGGCTGAGAATCAACTCCCAGCGGTCTGCGGAAAGAAACTCCAGCGGTGAATCTTTGCTGATTTTCTCAATATCGAGTTCCGTATTGAACGGCTGATCGGTATTGATAATGAGTCCTGCGCCACCATAGAGCCGAGACCAGTTCAAAACATCCATCGCGGTGCGGATGTCGGAATGGCCCAAGGCAACTGAGGAGTTCGGGCTGATTTTGCGAGTAAAGCGGTCCAGTTTGCTGCTGCGGTTCCGTCGGCGTGGTCGGCGGATAGCGTTTTGAAGTTTCGCAATGTCCTCGTCCGAAAGCTCGTTGGACTTGATGTCGAACCCACCCTTAAACGCATCCTCAACCGGCTGTTTTACCACGGTCTGAATCAGACCTTGGGTCATAAACGAGTACGACAGCAGGACACGATTCAGCGAGATTGGGACGTAGGAATTGCCCTGCGCCAGCGTGTAGGGCTGCGCAATGGTCTGGGTGTCGTATGGGTTGCCCCCGGTGACGCCAGTCACCAAATCTGAGAGGCTGTTGACCCTAGTCTTGGCGTGTTCTGGGGTGTCGGTGGCTGTCATCTTTGAGTTTCGTATTGTCGTAGGCTGGTCGCTCAAGCAAGACGAATCCTACGACTCGTCTTGTGGGTCAAATAATCCCCGAGTTTTCTGGGGCGGGGGTTGTTCGGTCCGCCCTGCGTCCGCCGATGACGCTGAGGATGCTCGTGCCCTTGCCAAGACACAGAAACACGCCATCGGCAAACACGTCCACTTGGTCGTCATGTCGGCTTTTTCCGTCTTCGCGGAACGCCGCACACTCTTGCTCAAACGCCGGGAGCCAAGATGCCTCCTTGGGTATCCACACCATGCCCGTCGCTTGGTAAGCTAGAATCTGCTTCACGCGAGTGACTTTGTCTCGGTGGCGGATAACGCCTTTGGTAGGGATGCCTTTCTTGCGCAGGTCTTGAATCAGGGTCAGTCCCGCCGCCGCCTCCTCCACGCTCATGTAGGCCACTGGAGACGCCGCCCGATGGTGCTTTTCGTAGAACGCCCGCGCATTGCGAATCAAGTCTGCGGGAGCCCACTTCCCTCGCATTTGGTCAATTAAGTAGGCTTTCTTCTGGTACCGCCCCCAGCACTGGAAAACCGAGTAATCATTCGCCTCTTTTGTCTTCATGGCGGTGTCTGCCGCGATGACCTTGAACTCAAACTTGGGGGCGTAGGCGGGATCGTAATACTTAAAATCGCCTATCTTAATGAGGTTGCCGCCAATGACCGTAGGCTCCTGAAGATACTGCGCGGCGAAGGTGAATGGGCTGATCCGTTGGGTGTCGAGCAGGGACTTGGTGCTGACCGTTTCAGGAATCGTAGACTCCCCCATATTATTGAACGCCGAGAATTTTATATGGTGCACGTCCGCAGCGTACTCTCTCAACACAAACCCCGACAGGTCTTCCGTATCGAGTCTTTGCATACAGATAATGATCGGTGTCCATTGCGAACTGTTGCGGCGGGACTTGAGGGTGTTCTCGAACCACACTCGCAGCTTGTCCGACTCTACTCGGGACAGCGCCTCGTCAGGCTTGCTGGGATCGTCGAGGACGATAAACCCGCCCGCCCGTCGCTTCAGCCCGGCACCCAGGCCGGTAAGCGAGCCACCGACGCCGTCGCCGTAGACCTTGCCCCCGCTGGCGGTGGTGAAATGGTCTGCCTGCCGGATCGCCCCCAATCGCGTTGCAAACAAGTCCAGATACCACGGGCTCACCATCACCTGCTGGACGTAGCGCACTGATGTCTTGGCCAGCTCGTTTGAGTACGAGGTGTAGATAATCTGGGAGTCGGGGAAGTAGGCCAGTTGCCAACACACCAATGCCTCCATAATCTTAGTCTTGCCCACGCGGGGTGGGATGTTGACCACGATAAAAGACTTGTTCAGCTCCCCCAGTACTGCGGCCTGAAGAGCTTCGCAGGTGTCTTTGTGAAGCTGCTTTAGCGGCAGCTCCAAGTTGTTTAGCGGGACAAAGGCATCACGAAAGAAGTCCCAGAAACTAAGAAACTGCGTGCTGACCGAGTTGGGCTCACTCATCGGAACAAACCGCTGCGGCGAAGCTGCTGGAACACCTTGGCTCTAAGGGAGAGCGGTATCCACGGTTGCGGAAAGATAAACTTGTAGGGTCCGCTGCCTGGAGCCAACAAGGGCTTTTCGCCGTTAATGACCCGCACCGTGACCGGCGATTTGTCCGCACGTCGGATGTCCAAATAGACGCCGGTGACGGGCTCGTGCGACTGGTCCGACCAGTTGCCAATGTCTACGTCGACCTCTTGCCCCCGACCAACGAGATTGCGAATTGTGATCCCAATGTCCTTTGATCCGCCCTTGATGGTGATCCCCATCTTGCCACCAAGCACGACGGTGTCGAAGCCGAGGACAATGTCATGGCAGCGATTATTGATGTCCACGGCGTCCTCAGTTCCTGAATACACTTTGCCAAAGATGCCCCGGAAAGCCGTCAGCTCAGTGCTGAACTTGAGGGTGTCCGTTGTCTGGGGCGTCGGCAAGATCAAGTCGGGGTGCTCGACGGTGAGACCGTTGTGATGCGGCCCGTTGAAACTGATGAGGTTGTTATCGGGGATCATATGATGTCTTTTTGCGGGTCTGGGGACGTTGCGGAGGTTTCAGTAAAGTCTGCTTCCTCTTCGACCAAGACGGCCTCAGAGGCTTCCAAGTCGGTCGTCTGCCCCATAGTATCCTGCGCAGCCTTAATCTGCGCAATCCTCTCCAAGATGGGGACGGAGTGGGCACTGGTCGCGTTTGCTGCGGTGTCATCCCGAAGTAGAATAGCCTGTGGAGACTTGCCAT
>Ga0209297_1000349_pt1 | contig 30670 bp, 29 predicted proteins | sample S_130805_MF_Meta_FD_187322 | JGI IMG/M metagenome (GOLD analysis project Ga0209297, IMG submission 187322) | Freshwater microbial communities from Lake Simoncouche, Canada to study carbon cycling - S_130805_MF_MetaG (SPAdes) (version 2) | ecosystem: Environmental > Aquatic > Freshwater > Lake ...
CGTTGTCAATGGAAGGTCGTATGACCGTCTGCAACATGACGATTGAAGCCGGTGCAAAAGCTGGACTCATTGCGCCAGACGACACCACATTCGAATACCTCAAGGGTCGTACCCACGCACCAAAGGGAGCCGAATGGGATAAGGCAGTTGCTTACTGGAAGACTTTAAGCACCGATGCCGGCGCGAAGTTCGACAAAGAAGTTGTGATCGATGCCAGCACATTGGTGCCGCAAGTGACGTGGGGAACTAACCCCGCACAAGTTGCCAGCATCGATGCACCGATTCCGTCACCAGACGATTTCGCCGATCCCACAACACGTGAGACCGTTGCTCGTGCACTTGAATACATGGGTCTCACACCCGGAACATTGTTGCGCGATGTCAAAGTCGACACTGTGTTCATTGGTTCATGCACCAACAGTCGTATCGAAGACTTGCGTGCTGCTGCTTCAGTCATGAAGGGTCGTACCGTCACCGTTCCGCGCGTGATGGTTGTTCCTGGAAGTCATTCGGTGAAGACGCAAGCAGAAGCTGAAGGCTTGCACGAAATCTTCCGTGCTGCTGGTGCCGATTGGCGCGAGCCCGGTTGTTCAATGTGCCTCGCGATGAACCCTGACAAACTCACGCAAGGTGAGCGTTCAGCAAGTACGAGCAACCGCAACTTTGAAGGTCGTCAAGGCCGTGGCGGTCGTACTCACTTAGTGTCCCCCGAAGTCGCCGCTGCAACTGCAGTTGCTGGCACCTTCGCCACGCCATCAGACTTGAAGTGAAGGAAGAATCATGAAGAGTGTTCAAATTCTCACCGGTAACGGAATCCCCTTGCGTCGTAGCGACGTTGACACCGACCAAATCATTCCCGCCGATTGGTTGAAGCGCGTTGAACGAACTGGCTTTGAAGCTGGTCTGTTTTCAACCTGGCGCGACGATCGCAGTTTCGTATTGAACGATGAGCGTTACGCCGGAGCCTCAATTTTGGTTGCTGGTCCATCGTTTGGTGTTGGTTCATCACGCGAACATGCCGTGTGGGCGATTCAGCAATATGGTTTTGATGCAGTGATTGCCCCGAGTTTCAGCGATATCTTCCGCAACAACTGCACCAAGAATGGTTTGGCTCCGGTTGCATTGCCGATCGAGGCAGTGGAAAAAATTTGGGCAGCGATTGAAGCCGACCCTAAGACAAACATCGTGGTCGATATGGAGCGATTGATCGTTGAAGTTCCGAGCATTGGTCTGACCGAGTCATTCCCAATGGAACCACAGAATCAGCATCGTTTCTTGAACGGTCTCGATGACATCGGCATCACGCTCTCGCACGCCGATCAAATCGCCAACTTCGAAACCTCACGCCCGTCCTGGTTAGCTAAATAACTTTGTGTTTCTGGTGTCGTTTTCTTTGGTATTACCTAAGAAAACGACACCAGAATCACTCGAGAAATTCGGCGAGGTTCGAAAGCATCGGGTTATTGCTGAAGACTTCGATTGATTTGGTGATCGGCATGCGCATCGTGCGCTGCAAGATCGTCACTTGAGTGTGCTGGTTGTACTCAACCAACGTCACTGCCCAACCATCGCGGCCAGCACGAGCAGTTCGTCCCGAGCGGTGCAAGTAATCCTTGTTGTCTTTAGCCGGCTCGTAATGAATCACTGCCGCAATGTCGTCAATGTCAATGCCCCGTGCCGCAACATCGGTTGCCACCAAAACACTCAATGAACCTTCGGCAAAACGTCGCATCGCCTTTTCGCGCGCTGGTTGCGCCAAGTCACCATGAATCGCCGCGGCATTTATTCCGAGGGCAATCAAGTTGTCAGTGACACGATCGCACACGCGCTTGGTCTGACAAAACACGACTGTCTTGCCCGCGCCACGTGAAATCGCAGAAACGACCTTGTCTTTATCCATGTGGTGAACAGCGAGCCACAAGTGGTGCATTGTTCCGACAGTGTCGGTTGCTTCATCAATCGCAACTTCAACTGGGTTCGTCATGAACTGACGAATCAAGTGGCCAACATCGCCGTCAAGTGTTGCCGAGAACAACATCGTCTGATTACGACCGGTGCAACGACGTAGTACCCATTCAACTTGCGGAGTAAAGCCGTCGTCGGCCATACGGTCGGCTTCGTCGAGGACGACTACTTCAACAGCAGACAAATCAATCTCGTCCGACTTCAACAAGTCGATCAATCGCAACGGAGTCGCAACGACGATCTCGATTCCCTTGGCCATATGTTCAACTTGTTGGTGACGACTTGCTCCGCCGTAGACGGCCAACACATGTCGACCTGAATGGCTGGCCAACGGTTCAAGAACTTCGGCAACTTGCACTGCCAATTCACGTGTCGGCACCAACACCAAGCCCAAGGGCTTCATCGGTTCGGCCTTCATCGAAATACGCGACAACATCGGCACACCAAAAGCGAGGGTCTTACCCGAACCAGTCTTGGCGCGACCACACACATCGTGACCTTGCATCGCTACGGGAATCGCTTCAATCTGAATCGCGAATGGATTGGCGAAGCCAGCAGCAGCAAGACCTGCATCGACTTCGGGAGGAACTCCAAGCTTGGCGAAGCCCGTAGGGGTCTCGACTGGTGGAAGCACATTGATACTGGTTAAAGGTTGCGCGGGGCCGGAAACTTCTTCTTGTCCGGCAGAGTCACGCGGACGACGCGGACTCCGAGGCGCTCCCTTGCGGGGGGCGAAATTACTCATGTTGATGTGCAGGGTATCCCCGATCACGCCAATATGGGCTGTGCAGCCACTCGTTAATGGTCAATGCACCCCAAAATGCCTACTGTTTACCTATGCGCGTTCCGTTGACCATCATCGATCACATCCGTCGGGCCGAACTTCTCTATGCAGATCGCATTGCGGTCGTTGATGAGCCCGATCAGCCTGCTGAATCTTGGGGTTCACTCACCTATCGCCAAGTCGCCGAACGTGCTCGCGCTCAAGCCGCTGGCCTCGATGCTCTCGGAATCGGTGTTGGCGAGCGAGTTGCCATGGTGTCGCACAACTCGGCTCGCCTCTTGACCGCATTCTTTGGTGTCTCGGGATCTGGCCGCATCTTGGTTCCGGTCAATTTCAGGCTTGTTGCCGAAGAAGTGAAGTACATCGTCAAGCACTCGGGTGCTCGGGTATTGCTTATTGATCCCGAACTTGAAGAAGCAATGGAATCTGTTGAGTGCGAACACAAATTCATTATCGGTGCCGAGTCCGACAAAATTTTGATGCGCTTTGGCGTTGAACCCAAGGCTTGGACTCCCGATGAAGACGCAACCGCAACGATCAACTACACAAGTGGCACAACGGCTCGACCCAAAGGTGTGCAACTCACTCACCGCAACTTGTGGTTGAACGCAGCAACTTTCGGCTGGCAGATGGGCGTCAACGATCGCGACGTTTACCTACACACGCTTCCGCAGTTCCATTGCAACGGTTGGGGCATGGTCTATGGCGTCACGGGTATGGGTGGTCGCCACATCATCTTGCGCAAAGTTGATGGAGCCGAAATTCTTCGACGCATTGAAGAGCATGGTGTCACCATGTTGTGTGGCGCACCCGCAGTGGTGAATATGGTTCTTGATGCTGCAGCAAATTGGGACGGACCAATTCCGGGACGTCACCGTGTCCGCATGGTGGTCGCTGGGGCACCCCCGCCGACGAAAACGATTGAACGGATGGAAACTGAACTCGGTTGGGAATTCATTCAGTTGTACGGCCTGACCGAAACCTCACCATTCCTCACTATGAATCGCACGCGCGAAGAATTTGATTCACTGACCTCTGCCGAACGAGCCCAGAAACTTTCACGTGCGGGTTCGCCCGCACTCGGAGTTGAGTTACGTATTTCCGACCAGGGTGAAGTTCTCGCCCGAGGAAACGTCGTCATGCAGGGTTACTGGGATCAAACCGAAGCCACCGCCGACGCAATTCATTCAGCAAGCGACGACGCCGGCGGAGTTGAATGGTTCCATACCGGCGATGGCGGCGACATTGATGCCGATCATTACCTCGCGATTAGCGATCGCAAGAAAGATGTGATCATCTCGGGTGGCGAAAACGTTTCGTCAATTGAAGTTGAGGATGCAGTTTTCAATCATCCCGATGTCAACGAAGTCGCAGTGATTGGTGTTCCCGATGAAAAGTGGGGAGAAATGGTCATGGCGCTCGTGGTGAAGAACCCATCCTCAACGCTCACCGAAGACGAACTGATTGCCTACGTCAAAACAAAATTGGCGGGCTACAAGTGTCCAAAGCGTATTGAATTCAGAAACGAACTCGCACGCACAGCAACGGGCAAACTACAAAAGTTCAAATTGCGCGAACCCTATTGGGTCAACCACACGCGTCAGGTGAACTAGGTCTTATTGCTTCATACCGCGCATTGCGGTATGGCTGTCTTGCTGATCTAAGAACCATTGGTACGTGCTAGATAGTCCGCTGTCGAGTGTGTAACTCGGCGACCATCCCAGATTGTTCAAACGACTCACATCCAAAACTTTGCGTGGTGTTCCGTCGGGCTTCGATGTATCAAACTGAAGTTCAGCTGCTGGGTACACCACATCGCGCACCTTTTCGGCCAACTCACGAATACTCAAGTCAACACCAGTGCCCACGTTGATGTGCATGTCGTCGCTGTAGTTCTCGATTAAGAAAACACAAGCATCCGCCAAGTCGTCAACATGCAAGAACTCACGCATCGGACTACCGGTTCCCCAGATTTCGACTGCTTTGCCGCCACTTTGTTTGGCATCGTGGAATTTACGAATGAGCGCCGGCAGCACATGGCTCGATGACAAATCGAAGTTGTCTTCGGGACCATACAAGTTGGTGGGCATGGCCGAAATGAAATCGCTGCCGTATTGACGACGGTACGCTTGACACAACTTGATGCCAGCAATTTTGGCAATCGCGTACCACTCGTTGGTGGGCTCGAGCGGGCCAGTGAGCAGTTGCTCTTCGGTGATCGGCTGTGTTGCGTGACGCGGGTAAATGCACGAGCTACCGAGATACAACAACTTCGTGACACTCACGCGATGGCTTGCCTCAACAACAGTTCCGTGAATCATGAGGTTGTCGTAAATGAATTCGGCCGGGCGCGTGCTGTTGGCCAAAATGCCACCGACAGTTCCTGCAACTAAAAACACATAATCGGGACGATTGTGTTCAAACCAAGTATTCACTGCACCTTGATCGCGCAGATCGAGTTGTGCACGAGTGGCCGTGAGAATGTTGGTGAAGCCACCAGCTTGAAGTCGTCGAACAACTGCACTGCCGACAAGCCCACCATGACCGGCTACATAAATTCGTGCATCTTTGGGCATTGGTTGAAACATCTGCTCACCTCTGCCTCAAGCGTACCCGTCAGTCAACTAAGGCTTGGTGCACCATCTGCTTCAACTGCGAGCTCAAACGGTGCGTGCCTGATGGCATGAGTTGAGTCATGAAGGTCAAAGTGATGTCTTCAACGGGATCAACCATGAACCAAGTGCTGGCCGCCCCTCCCCAACCAAAGTCGCCAACCGAACCAGCAGTTTTCGTCGCAACTGGATCAAGAGTGACACTTACTCCAAGACCAAATCCGACGCCGTCGTAGTCGGTTTCGGCAGAGAGCGGTCGACCGAATTCGGTGAGATCGGCATTGCCTGGTAAATGATTGCTCGCCATGTACTGCACTGTTCGCGGCGACAACAAACGCACGCCGTTGAACTCGCCCCCACGACGCAACATCTCAGCGAAACGCACGTAGTCGGGCATCGTTGACACTAAACCTCCGCCACCACCATCGGCCGCAGGCAACTTATTCGTTCCGCGATCGGCTGCATCGCCACGTTTTGCAAGGCGGGTCTTGGGATGCGCGAGATACAACGCCGATAGACGATCTACTTTTTCTTCTGGACAGTAGAACGCAGTATCGGTCATTCCGAGCGGCGCAAAAATTCGATCATGTAAAAAGTCGCCTAAACGTTGACCACTAATAACTTCAACGACTCGTCCAAGAACATCAATCGATGTTGAATAATTCCATTCGGCACCGGGTTGGAACAACAACGGTTGTTGTGCAAGCAATGAACACACGCCTGCAAGATCGAGTTCGCGCGGGAATCCCCATTCCATTCCGGCACGTCGATACAACTCATCAACTGGATGCGAGTACATAAAGCCGTAGGTCAAACCAGCGGTGTGCGAGAACAAATGCCACATCTCCATCGCACTGGTTTGTGGACCAAGCTTTGGTTTTAAGAAAGTGCCACCTAAAAATACTTTCGAGTCGCCGAATTCAGGAATGAACTTTGAAACATGATCATGCAGTTCAAACTTTCCTTCTTCCCACAACATCATCGCGGCGACGGCAGTAATCGGCTTCGTCATCGAGAAGATGCGATAAATCGTGTCATCGGCAATCGGTTTGTTGTTTTCGCGATCAGCCAAACCACACGACGCCGAAAGGGCAATCTTTCCCTCGCGAGCGATCGTGAGAGCCCAGCCAGAAAGGAACGACTCATCAACATAGGTTTTGAATCGAGTTTCAATTCGGGCCAAACGTTCGGCGCTCATACCGACTTCGCTGGCATCAACAAATGGAAGGCCATGGCCTGCGGTGTTCGACATGGATGCAACCGTATACATAAATCAACTGGCAAAAATCAGCGGGGAAAATCAACGACCCGGTAGCGAGCGGTGAAGCTCAAGCTGGCCGGGCCGTTGGTGCCGCTGGCGGGAGCGGCAACATGAACACTACATGGACGATCGCAGGTCAACTACCAAAAATTGACGAAAATATTCAGCATACTTTTAGAAATTTTTATCGTTTTGTCAGGCGTTCTGACACCCTGCATCAAGGAAGTTACGAGTTGTTTTCTTCTTGAGCAGCGATTTCGGCGCGCACCGTATCCATGTCCAACTCGAGGGCTTTGCTCACCAAGTCTTCGAGAGCATGCTGCGGCAGTGCACCCGGAGCGTTGTACAACATGACGCCCTGACGGAAAACCATCAATGTCGGAATTGATTGAATTCCGAAGGCTCCCGCCAAATCTTGCTGAGCTTCGGTGTCGACCTTGCCGAAAACGGCTGTGGGGTTCTTTTCGGCGACCGCTTCAAAGATCGGTGCAAATTGGCGACATGGTCCGCACCACGAGGCCCAAAAGTCAACAAGAACAAGGTCATTGTCCGTCACTGTCGATTCAAAATTTTCGCTGGATAGTTCAACTGCTACACCCATGACGGGACCTCGTTCCTTGTCAATGACCGCCACGAGTTTCGTGACTCAATTCAGATTCAACACCCCTGACACGCTGGGGAATCTTCGGGAAGTGTGGCGCATGTCACTTAGACGAAAAATAACCCCAAATGCGTAGACACGGGGGTCAAATGTCTATAGGTTTCCGCAGTCCGTTACATGCGGTCCAACAGCGAAGTGATAATCAACCAACACCTGACAACGACAACAACCGGGAGGTCCGACCAATGAGTATTTACTCGACCCCTTTCACTCAACAGAGTTTGAACACGGTGAGTACCGTCAATATGTCACCCGAACAGACCTACCCGGGTAAAGGTGTTGGATACGACTGGCGTGCAGTGATCGCCGAAGTCGAATCAGCGCTCCTCGATGCCGAATTGGCCTCGTTGACCGATTCTGTCAACGCTGACTGATCAGAACTCGCCACCAGCTACGTCTGATTGCCCTCTCAGTGCCCTTCTCAGGGCGGCGCTGAGTACAAATGCCTCGAAACCTATTGCGGTGTCGTTGCGCGCCCTGCCATTGGTTCGGTAGCGTCAGGTTCGTGGCCAAGTTGATCGGACTCCTTCTTAGTTAGGGCGAGCGCCCCATAACGCGTTCGCCAAAGCCCCGTGCGCACCAGCGCCGGGGTTTTTTCATTTCTCGCATTCGCCAAAGATCTAGTCCGCCAACCGACCCACAACCCCAAGTTCGTACACCGGGAGTACAACATGAACATCAAGAACTCAGCACAGTTCGTCAATGCCGGCCACAACCGCATGGCATTTGACAAGTACAAGCCGTTCATCCCGTTGGTGCTTGCCGATCGAACGTGGCCCAACAAAATGATCGACAAAGCTCCGTTGTGGTGTTCGGTCGACTTGCGCGATGGCAACCAGGCATTGATCGACCCCATGGACCCCGAGCGCAAGCGCCGTATGTTCGAAGAACTCTGCAAGATCGGTTTCACCGAAATCGAAGTGGGCTTCCCCTCGGCCAGTCAGCCCGATTTTGATTTCGTTCGCCAACTCGTCGAGGAAAATTTGGTTCCCGACAACGTCACCATTCAAGTTCTTGTACAAAGTCGCGACGAACTCATTGAACGCACCTACGAATCGTTGCGCGGTATCAAGCAAGCGATTGTGCACTTCTACAACTCAACGAATCCGTTGCAGCGCGATGTGGTGTTCAACCTCGACAAGCCCGGCATCAAAGCCATTGCAGTTCACGCTGCCGAAAAGTGCAAGTCAATGGAACACACTTTGCCTGGCACTCTCGTACGTTACGAGTACTCGCCCGAAAGTTTCACGCTCACCGAACCTGAATACGCAATCGAAGTATGTGAAGCAGTCATGGATGTCATCAAGCCGACACCTGTAAATCCACTGATTCTCAATTTGCCCGCAACTGTTGAGTGTTACAGCCCCAATGTGTACGGCGATGTCATTGAATGGTTCTGCCGCACCATCAAAAATCGTGACTGTGTCATTGTCAGCTTGCACCCGCACAACGATCGTGGTTGCGCAGTCGCTGCAGCCGAATTTGGCGTGATGGCCGGCGCCGATCGCGTTGAAGGAACATTGTTTGGCAATGGCGAGCGCACGGGCAACGTCGACATCATCAACTTGGCGCTCAACTTATTTGTCAATGGTGTCGATCCCGAACTCGATATGACCGACATCGATGCCTTGCGTCGCACCGCCGAATATTGCAATCGCTTGCCCGTGCACCCGCGTCACCCATACGTGGGCGACCTGGTGTACACAGCATTCAGCGGCAGTCACCAAGATGCCATCAAGAAGGGTCTTGAAAAACTCGGCGAAGGTTACGACACCTGGGGTGTTCCGTATTTGCCGCTTGATCCGAAGCACCTTGGTCGTACTTACGAGGCAGTGATTCGCGTCAACAGTCAAAGCGGTAAGGGCGGTGTCGCATACGTGATGAAGTCTGAACACGGTTTTGATTTGCCGCGCCGTTTGCAAATTGAATTCTCGAAGAACATTCAGCACATCACTGAAGATCTCGGAACCGAGATCAGTCCCGTCACGATGTGGACTGCCTTCCAAGGTGAATACCTCGCCGAATCGCCGCGGTTTGTTTTAGAAAGCCACGAGATGCGCAGTGTGTCAAGCGGTGGTGGTCGGACCACGATCACCGCACAACTTGTGATCGACGGCAAGCACCAGACCATCAGCGGCGAAGGCAACGGACCTATTGATGCATTCGTATCGGCCATGCGTACCGGCCTCGGTGCCAACCTTGACGTAGTCGATTACACCGAACACGCCATCGGCAAAGGCTCAGAAGCCAAGGCTGTCGCCTACGTTGAAACCATCAACGGCGATGGCGAAGTGTTGTGGGGAGTCGGCACCGACGAAAATACCGTGACCGCCTCGTTACGTGCCGTCCTGTCGGCTCACGAACGCCACACTTTGGCCACCGCGCACTAGGGTTATATTCAGAAATAACAAACTTAGTTTTGACAAGCAGGGAGACAACATCATGAAGGTTTCAGTCGATTTTGATATTTGTGCATCGACCGGTTCATGCATGCAGGTATGCCCCGAAGTTTTCGAAGTTCGTAGTGACGGCTATCTCTATGTGCTCATCGAAAATCCGGGCGAAGAGTTGCGCGAAAAAGTCGAGCAGGCCGCCGACTTGTGCCCCACTGCCGCCATCACGGTTGAGGGCTGAGTCTGCTTCGTGGGCTTCCACGACAAACTCAATCGTGCATGGGCCACAAGTGGCTCGATGCTGTGTGTCGGACTCGATCCCGACCCCGCCAAGATTCCCGCACATCTACAAGGCCCCGACGCGATCTTTCGTTTCTGTGCCGACATTGCTGATGCCACCGCCGACCTGGCCTGCGCGTTCAAACCGCAGATTGCATATTTCGCGGCGATCGGTGCTGAAGCACAATTAGAAAAACTGTGCGAGCACATTCGTGCGAATCACCCCCACGTGGTGTTGATTCTTGATGCCAAGCGTGGCGATATCGGGCCGACTGCCGAACGTTATGCCCACGAAGCTTTTGTGCGTTACGGCGCTGATGCCGTCACAGTGAACCCGTATCTGGGCACCGATTCGCTTGAGCCGTTCTTGGCGCATACCGGCAAAGGTGTCATCGTTTTGTGTCGTACGTCGAACCCCGGAAGTGGCGATTTACAAATGCTCACCACCGATGGTCGTCCGATGTATCAACACGTCGCTCACATGGCCGCCGAGCAGTGGAGCAAGATGGGTGAAGTCGCACTGGTTGTCGGCGCAACGTATCCCGCCGAGTTAGCGACGGTGCGCGGCATCGTTGGCGACATGCCGTTACTCGTACCTGGCATCGGAGCACAAGGCGGCGATGTGGTTGCCACAGTGAAAGCTGGTGCAACTGCAATTGGCACCGGAATGATGATCAACTCATCACGCTCCATCTTGTACGCCTCGAAGGCTGAAGACTTTGCCGAGGCTGCTCGCCACGTTGCCATCGCAACTCGTGACGAGATTTCTCAGGCTGTTACTTCACGCAGGTAATTATCAGGCAGTAAGAACGTGAACGCTGGTGATGCCAGGCGCGGCACGTAATTCGGCAAGAACTGCATCGGGTGCTGGACCAGATGACGCAATCACCATCAACGCCGAACCAGCCACCGAACTACGACCCACACCCATGTCGTTGATGTTGACGCCCGCGTTACCTAACACGGTTCCGACAACACCAATGACTCCGGGACGGTCATCGTTACGAACGACCAACATGTTTTCGGCCGGTGGAACATCGGTTGCGTGATCGTCAATCATCACCAGACGCGGTTCACCGTTACGACCCGTCAACGTGGCCGAAATGCTGTGGCCTTCACAACGAAGAGTGATGAGGTTCACGAAATTGCGCGAATCGCGTGATGATGTTTCGCGAATTTCAACGCCAGCATTCTTAGCCATCTGTGGAGCATTGACGTACGAAACTGGTTCGTCACTAATGGATCCGAAGAAGCCCTTCAAAACACTGAGCGTCAAAATGCGATTGTCGTATTGACCAATTTCGCCTTCGGCAGTGATTTCGAGTTGCTTCGGCAACTGGCCAACCAACGACGCGAACAAACCACCCAGGCGTTCAGCAAGAGGCAAGTACGGACGAAGTGTTTCGTTAGCTTCTGCGGCCGACACGTTCACCGCGAACGGCACGAAGTCTCCGGCAAGAGCCAACTTCACCATGTCAGCAATCGTGTCGCCAGCTTTATCTTGAGCTTCACGAGTACTCGCACCAAGGTGCGGTGTGACAACGATGTTGTCAAGCGCAAACAGCGGGCTGTCGGTGCACGGCTCAACATCAAACACATCGAGAGCGGCCCCGGCGATTTGACCAGAAGCAACTGCTTCAGCAAGTGCGGCTTCATCAACAATGCCGCCGCGTGCAACGTTGATCACGCGCAGGTCGGGCTTTGCCTTGGCCAAAATTTCGCGGCCGATGATGCCCTTAGTTTCTTTGTTCTTCGGCAAGTGCACCGTGATGAAATCGCTTTGCGCAATGACGTCATCGAGGCTCATCATTTCAACATTCATTTGACGAGCGCGCTCTTCAGAGACAAATGGGTCGTAGGCAACCAGGCGCATACCAAATGCCAAGGCGCGTTGTGCGACTAATTTGCCGATGCGACCAAGACCGATAACACCAAGGGTCTTGTCGGCGAGTTCGACACCTTCCCACTTGCTGCGCTCCCAACGGCCTGCCTTGAGTGCCGCGTGAGCTTGGGGCACATTTCGCGCGCATGCCATGAGCAAAGCCATGGTGTGCTCGGCTGCTGAGACGATGTTGCTTTGCGGAGCATTGACAACCATGACACCGCGGCGAGTGGCAGCCTCAACATCGACATTGTCGAGTCCGATGCCAGCACGACCAACCACAATGAGTTCGTCGGCGAACTCAAGGGCTTCAGCGGTGACCTGAGTTGCTGAGCGAATAATGAGCGCATGAGCCCCCTTGAGAGCCGCTGGAAGCGTCTCTGGGGTGAGGTCGAGTTGTACGTCGACGGTGTGTCCAGCTGCCCGCAGGCGGTCTAGACCGCCGTCGGCAATTTCTTCAGAGACGAGAATGCGTGCCATAGGTACCCATCATGTTGGTCGGTCGCCACCTTTACTGACGAATGCATTTGACATTTCGTTCAAAACTGTCGTCACAGGGTGGTTTCTCGTCACCCTCTAGGCTCAAAGAATGGACCGCTCGCAACATAAAGAAATTGAAAACTGGTTCATCAGCCGCGGCGTCCCCCACTTCATCACGAATTATTCCGCCCGAACCGACATTTGGACCAGAGCCCTGCCCTTTCTCATCGTGGCCTATCTGGCTGGCGGGCTCAATGCACTGAATTTGGCCGAATGGTCCCTTGGCCGAAATCTTGTTGCGGCCGGCATCACCATCACCAGCCTTGTACTTGGTTGGTCGTTGACCAACTTGGTTTTGCAACGACCCTTCCTAGCCATCCCTAAAGAAATTGGCAAACCCGAATTGGTCGCCTTTGTCATTGGTCCGGCTATTCCAAGTGCAATCTTTCAACAGTGGGGCGACTCGTTCCAAGCCTCAATTGAAGGACTCGCCATCTTGGGAATCATTTACGTTTCATCGAGTTTCGCTTTGGGTCACTTGCTGTCGTGGGCGTTACGTAACTCGCTTTCGCAAGCGGCCATGCTCGGCCGACTCCTGGCCAGAGCGTTGCCACTGCTCCTGCTCTTCACGACGTTCCTCTTCGTCAACGCCGAGGTGTGGCAGGTCGCCGGACAACTGACAGGTCTGCCCTATTTACTTGGCGTTGGGATTTTCTTTTCGCTAGGTGCGGCCTTTGTTATTTCGCGAATCCCCCGATCAATTTCGGGACTGAACAAGTTTTCATCGTGGGATGACGTCAAACAAAACATTGTCGGAACTCCAGCCGAAGGGTTGCCCGTGCCATCTGACGGTGCACCATCGGGAGAACTTTCAGCAAGTGAAAAAATAGACCTTGCACTCGTCACTACGTTTAATCAATCGGTGCAGATCACTTTCGTCGCGGTTGTGCTTACCCTCTTTTTTACGATTTTTGGTTTTCTGGCGATCTCACTCGACACTCAGTCGGCATGGATGATGACCGAGAAGTCGCATGTGTTTTTCACGTGGACCCTGAGCGGTCGCAATCTTGTTATGACCGAATCACTGTTGCGTGTCGCCGGATTCTTGGGCGCGTTCATTGGCATGTACTTCACCGTGGTACTTGCAACTGACGAAACTTATCGTTCTGAATTCATGGAGGACACGTCACCACTTGCCCACGAAGCCCTTGCCGTTCGACTCGCATACAAACACTCTCATGAAGCCTGATTATTCGATCAAAGTGTTGCATCATCTCAATGAGATGCAACATCTTCAGGCCTGTGCCGACTTGGTGTGGGGGCCGGGCACAGGTGCCATGGTCAGTGCCGACTATCTGATGGCACTGTCACACTCGGGTGGCTACATTTCAGGCGCCTTCAGTGCCGACGATGATCAAACCATAATTGCGTGCTCGTTTGGCATGTTGGCGCGGCACCGTGACGATTGGTGTTTGCATTCGCACATCACTGGCGTTGTCCCCACGTTGCAGAACTCGGGCCTTGGCACCGCAATGAAGAACCATCAGAAAAAGTGGGCACTCGATGCTGGACTCAGTGCGATCACGTGGACTTTTGATCCGCTTGTTCGCCGCAACGCTTGGTTCAACATTGAACGACTTGGTGCGAACGCTGTTGAGTTTCATATCAACTTTTACGGACCGCTTCATGACGACATTAACGGCGACGATGAAACCGATCGATTATTAGCTCGATGGGATATCGGCACTGAACGAGTTCGCGGAAACGTAACCGAGGCGATCGTCGTGGCAACACCCGAAGACATCGTGCAATTGCGCTATGCCGACCCGGACGCTGCTCGTGCTTGGCGTTTGACAATGCGCGAGCAACTTACACAAGCTTTCACAACCCACGAAGTCACCGGCTTCAACAAAGATGGGTCGTATGTACTCACACCGAGAGGCAAGACATGATTGACAACCTTGGACCAATCACCATTCGGGCCATTGAATTGCGCCGTATCTCATTGCCTTTGGTGACTCCGTTTCGCACCTCTTTTGGTACCGAGAACTCCCGCGACATTTTGCTAGTTCGTGTTGAAACCGATTCGCATGTCGGTTGGGGCGAATGTGTTTCGGGTAATGACCCGCTGTATTCAAGTGAATATGTCGAAGGTTCGCAACACGTCATGATTCATCACCTCATACCGCGCTTGTTTGCGTTCAACGGTGGTCGCATGTCGGCTCATGACGTGGCCCATATTCTTGAACCGGTCAAAGACCATCGCATGGCCAAGGCTGCACTTGAAGCAGCAGTACTTGATGCGCAGTTGCGCGCTAACAACATTTCACTGGCTGCACATTTGGGTTCGGTGAATGAACTCATCCCTTCGGGAGTTTCAGTCGGTATTGCCAATTCAATTGATGAGCTCGTCACAACAGTTGGTGGATACCTCGACGAGGGTTATGCCCGCATCAAGTTGAAGATTGAACCAGGTTGGGATATCGAACCTGTGCGGGTCATTCGCCAAACGTTTGGTGATCACATTCCTTTACAAGTCGATGCCAACACTGCATTCACTCGCAACGACGGTCCACTACTCGCACAACTTGATCCGTTCAACTTGTTACTCATTGAACAACCGCTTCCCGAAGACGACGTCACCGGTCATGCACTCATTGCCAAACAAGTTGGTACGCCAATATGTCTTGATGAATCGATCGTGTCGTCACTCGCCGCTATCGACGCCATCGAACGTGGTGCCTGCTCGATCATCAATATCAAGGCGGGTCGCGTCGGGGGCTACCTCGAGGCCGTACGCATTCACGATGTCTGTCGCGAACGCGGAATTCCGGTGTGGTGTGGTGGCATGCTCGAGACCGGAATTGGCCGAGCCATGAACTTGGCGTTGGCAGGGTTGCCAAATTTCACCATTACGGGCGATGTTTCGGCATCAGAACGCTTTTGGAAGAAAGACGTCGTCACCGACCCCATTCGTCTCGAGAACGGGCAGGTCCGCCTACCTCAGGGCTCGGGTGCGGGCGTGCACATCGACCAGTCGTTCCTCAATGATGTTTCGACGAGTGCGATCACGTTGCGACCATAAAGAGAAGTCGGGACTATTGTCTGACACATGACATTTCCTTTTCTTTCCGATGAATGGATGGATGCCGCTAAGGCCATCCGCGCCAAGTACCAAGGTCAGGCTCCGAAGATCACTGCAGTGATCCGTATCAATCAGGTCATCACCGATGTTCCTTTTGGTGACGGGTCCATCAAGAGCTACATGGACACTTCGTCTGGCGAGATGGAAGTTGAACTTGGCGAACTCGAAAACCCCGACGCTGTTGTCACCACCGACTGGGCAACTGCCCGTCAGATTTTTGGTCTCAACGATCAGGCTGCTGCGATGCAGGCTTTCATGGGCGGCAAGATCAAGGTCGCTGGCGACATGATGAAGATGATGGCGATGCAGACAGCAATTCCGCAGAGCGACATCACCGCCAAGGTCGCCGACGAAATCAAGGCCATCACCGAATAACCCCTTGTGATTCTGGTGTCGTTTTCGTCGGTATTACCGATTAAAACGACACCAGAATCACAATGAAGTGTGACTATGTTCGCGGGGTTGAGCGCACGCGAGACGCAGTGAAGATTGCAACGCATGCGACTCCTGCGGCAACATGAAATGCTGCTCGATAAGAAGCTGGCGTCGGTTCTCCTCCACCAACACCTTGCTGAACCGTTGTCATCACAACTGATCCAAACACTGCACCCATTTGTGTCATCAGTTGTTGCATCGCACCCGCAACACCAAGATCGTCGGAACTCACTGCATTGGCAACAAGCGATGTCATCGCTGGACTAGCCATGCCAATACCTGCACCCGACAAACCAAGTGCAAACAACATGAGCATCAAACCAGTACCGGGGCCGACGAATCCGAACGACAGCATTGAAGCCACCACACACAACCCGCCGGCCATCCCCATTGCTCGTTCACCAACTCGGATAGTGATCAAGCTTGCGATCGGCGCAACAACGGCAAATGTGAGTGGCCGCGCAATGACGACAAATGAAATTTTGCTGTGGTCATAGCGCAATACTTCTTCGAGAACTTGTGGAGCCAACAAGAAGCCACCCATATAAGCAAAGTTCGCCAACGTTTGTGACATCACTGGGTACGCAACGTTGCGGGTTTTCAACCAGTGCAGTGGCAATAACGGATCGCTGACACGTTGTTCAATGCGAATGAACAAAACTAACGAACACGTTGCAGCTGCCAACAAACCAATGGTGTACGGACTATCCCAACCCCACTTCGGACCTTGGTTCACACCAGCCAACATCATTGATGCACCAGCACCCAAAGTGATCGAGCCAGCTACATCGAAGTGCACATCTTTCTTGCGTTCGGTATCGGGCAACAACCACACCGCAACAATCACGCCAATAATGCACAGTGGTGCCTGGAACGCAAAAATCACTCGCCATCCGAATGCACTCACTAGCGGTGCTCCCGCGACGACACCAAGAACAGGCGCGCCCGCATTGACGAAACTCCAATAACTCAACGGTCGAACGCGTTGGTCGGGAGCGAACAAGCGATTGATATACGCCATCGTCGCCGGACCTGTTGCTGCTCCAGCTGATGCTGACAAAATGCGAAACGCAATCATGCTCGGCGCGTCCCATGCAACGGCCGTCAGCGCCGCAAAAATTCCGGCACCTAACAAGCCATATACAAAGATGCGCTTGTGCCCCCACAGATCGCCCGCTTTGCCGTAGGCCGGGCCCACAACACCAAAGGCCAACATTGGTCCGGTGATACTCCACGAAATGACTGAAACACTTGAATGAAATTCGTCAGCAATATCGCCGAGCGACACGACCAAGATCGTGATCGTGAAGCCAACGGTAAAGAGGGCTGACAAAACGACAAGAAGAACAGCCCAATTCCGCCCAATCGGGACGCGCTGACCTATCCAACGACGCAACAAAATTGGCCAAGGAACAACACCAAGTTCGTCAACGCCTACTGAATCGACGTTGAGCGTTCGTGGAGTTGTTTCGCGGGCTTCTTCGCCCACGACTCAGGACTTGGGTGCGAGTGCAGTAATCGCTTGAGCCAGTGCAGTCACTGTCCAGCGATCGTCCTGCTTGATTTCTTCTGCCATTGCCCATGTTGCAACACGCGTGACTTGGCCGCCCTGCACATAGAAAGTTTCACCAGAGAATTCACACAGATCAGAAGCCAAGTACGCCACGAGTGGGCTCACGTTTGCGGGATCCCATTCGTCGAACTTGCCATCTTTGGCTGCCATGACATCTTCAAGACCAGGAGTTGCCATTGTGAGGCGAGTACGTGCGGCTGGCGCGATTGCGTTGCTCTTCACGTTGTAACGCGACAACTCTTTTGCACAAATCTGGCTGAAAGTTGCGATACCCGACTTGGCAGCGCCGTAGTTGGCCTGACCAGGGTTCGAGAACAAACCTGAAGTGCTGCTGGTGTGCACCAAGTTGCGCGGCTTAGTGATTCCAGCCTTGGCTTGTTCACGCCAGTACGCAGCAGCATGGTGTGTGGGTGCAAAGTGACCCTTGAGGTGCACCTGGATAACCGAATCCCATTCGGATTCACTCATGTTGACCAACACGCGGTCGCGCAAGATACCAGCATTGTTGACGAGAATGTCGAGATCGCCAAAAGCTTCAATGGCGCTGTCGATCATGCGCTTGGCACCATCCCAGTCGGCAACGTTGTCGGTGTTGACAATGGCTTCGCCACCCATGCCTTTGATATCGGCAACGGTTTGCTGCGCGGGTGTCATGTCTGAACCCGAACCATCGTTTGCGCCACCAAGGTCGTTCACGACAATCTTTGCGCCTTCGGAGGCGAATAACAATGCGTGTTCGCGACCAAGTCCACGACCTGCTCCAGTGATAATTGCAACGCGTCCGTCAAGTGTTCCCATGACAACTCCTTCAAGTTATTCAGTGATGTGTTTTATTCAGATTTTGTAGACCTGAAGCCTACGCCAAGGTCACTCGCAGTGCGAAAGCCAATCAACTTCCGTAATAGACAAGATCAAGCGTTGTTCCACGCGGTAGCAATTGACCAACTGCCACGGGCTGTCCAGCCACATAAATTGCGATGGGGAACCCTTTGGTATTGCCCGAAATGGTTCCCAAAACAAATCCTGCGTTGACCACCGCTGTTCCAACCTTGTCAAACTTCAGATTCAACAACTGCGGAACCGCGACCAGATCGGGGCCTTTCGAAACTGCCACAGTCACTGCAGTGCCACGGGCTAATGATTCACCAGCGGCCGGAGACTGCGTTGCAACTCCACCAGCAGCAACAATCGAGAACTGATCGTCGCCTCGATTAATCGTGAGCTGAAGATCGGTGAGCGCAGTTGTCGCTGACTCGATTGACATTCCGGTCAGATCGGGAACAACACGTGGTGCTGGGCCTTGCGACACAAATGTGTCAACCGCAGTTCCCTTAATCACTTCTTGGCCAGCAACCAATGTCGGTTGCGAGGTGACAGCCCAACGAATGATGACTCCGGTCGGAACATCTTCACTGTATTCGGGAGTCTCAACACCAAGAACTAATCCGCCATCGGTCAGAGCAGCTAACGCTGTTGCCGCATCAAGACCATTCAATTCTGGAAGCGGCACCGGCGGCGGGCCAGTTGACACGACAAAAGTCAGGGCTTTACCGGTTTCAAGTTTCTTCCCTGTTTCTGGATCGGTGCGAATCACTGCTCCGACGGGCAACTCTTCATTGGCTTCTTCAACGATGACAATGTCCCATTTGAACTCAGTGACCAAGTTGGTGGCTTCACCTTGATCAAGACCAATCAAGTCAGGAATCGGGTGCGATTCTTTTTGTAGCGCACTGAACAAGAAATAACCACCAACGATTAATGCCAACACCGCAACCGCTGCAACAATCCAGCGACCAATCAATGGCTTATCTTCGGCCTCAACAATCGCAACTGCCGATGCATCAGCATCGGCGCGAATTGTCATCTTTTCAGTCGTGGATGTAATAAACGATTGTGAATCATCTGACAATTCATTGAACTCGCGCGGCTTGGTGAGGTCTCCAGTTCGATCGTCCTCATTTTGTACAACGAACGCTGCCGATGACACGATTTGAATTTGGGTCGGTCGCGGCAAAGTTGGACCAGCCTGGACGAGAGCGCGCCCCATCTCGGCGGCACTGGCACGCTCAAGCGGATCGGCACGTCCGGCCTTGTCGAGTACTGCTGCTAAACCACCCAAGTCGGCTGACACAGGGAACAACTTGTCGACCCGAGCCGAAAGTGTCCCGACAACCGAATCAGCCAAAAAGGGAACAGTTCCAGTGACAGCTTCGACCAAAATCAATGCCAATGCATAGACATCGGCTTTTTCGTCGAAGGGTTCGCCCTGAGCCTGTTCGGGGGCGCAATACCGGGCCCGCTCTTGCGACACAGTGGTGACATCTGCCCACGCTTGTTCAGCGATCACTGACGACACGCCGAAATCGGCCACACGAGCCTTACGGTCTTCGCCAAAGACGATTGACGACGGCCGAAGATCGTGGTGCAGCATGCCGCGCTTGTGTGCATAGTCAAGAGCTCGACACACTTCGAGGCCAACGACCAAAGCCTGGCTTGGAGTCAGCGATCGACTGCGGTCGATCATGTCTTGCAACGAACCACCAGTGAGGCGTTCTTGAACGATGTACACCCGTTCAATGCCGCGTATTGAGGCTCGACCAAAACTGGTGAGGCGCAAAACATTGGGGTGCGACATCTCAAAAGCAATAGCTGCCTGTTCAAGAATCTCGGCGCCATGCTCGGTGGTGGCGTCAACGGAGAAAAGTCGCAAGATGACCAAGGCGTCTGAACGCTGATCAACAGCAACATACGAAGTCGACGTTGAGGAACGCGATTGTTCACTTTCAATCTCGAAGCGGCCGTCAACGACGGTGCCGATCAAAGACTCGGGATCATGGTTTTCGAAGACTGACATCGCTCCGAAACTAGCGTTTTGTTACGAAAGTGTGACCATCGGCAACCGCCCGAAGTGCAAAGTACCTGCTCTAGCGGTGAGAATAGGTATGTGACTCTCGACCAAGACCCCGAAATCCAGCCGACCAAGCGTCGCCGGATCAAACTCGAGACAGTGCTCATCAGCCTCGGCATCCTCGTCGGCGTGATGTTTGTGATCTACGGACTCAATTCTGCAACGACTGGTCGCGACGCTCTGGGCTACCCCGCCGAGATCGTTGACATCTCGCCGGCCCCCAATGATCGCCAGGTTTTGTCACAGACCGAAGTCAGCGTCAACTTGCAAGATGGTTACGAAGCAGTGCTCGTGCTTGACGGTATCGAAATTCCAACGACACGTCTTGAAGACTTCGTGCCCGTGGCCGCCAAGCCTGGTCAACAAATTGAGTTACCGCCAACAGCAATTTACGACCAAGGAAATTCGCTCATTCGTTTCGAACCCACCGACGGTGCCGTCATTGAGAAGTACACGGTCGGCATCCACCAAGTGAAGTGCATCTTCTGGAGAATTGAAGAAGGGCGCGTTGCCGCCAAAAGTTACGAATGGTCTTTTGAAGTTTTGTAACTAGGCGGGTAGTTCGCCAGTTTCTAAAACCACTTTGAATTGTTCTTCATTCAATATTGGGACACCAAGTTCTTGAGCCTTGGTCAGTTTGCTTGCACCAGCTTCGGCGCCGACAACAAGCGCAAAAGTTTTCTTTGATACTGATCCAGGACTTTTGCCACCGCGATCTTTGACAGCACGTTCAGCGCCATCGCGATCGAAGTCAACAAGAGTTCCGGTCACCACGATATTTTTACCGACTAAGTTTTGTGGCAGTCGCGAAACTTCTACGTTGCCAAACTCAACTCCAGCTGCTCGCAACTTCTCAATGATCACTTTGTTGTCGGGGCGCGAGTACCACGAGATGAGCGAGTTGGCGATGACTCCCCCAACACCGTCAACAGTTGCCAGATCATCTTCGGTGGCGTTCATGATGTCATCTAAATTGCCGAAGGCAAGTGCCAATGCCTCAGATGCTGCTGGCCCAAGATGTTTGATGCCAAGTGCAGTTAAAAGTTTGGGCAATGGACGCGTCTTCGATGCATCTATTGCAACAATGAGTTTCTCGGCACCTTTTTGCGCGAAGCCTTCAAGCGTGAGTAATTGTTCAACGGTCAATGAATAGATATCGCCGGCATCACTCAAAATTCCGACGTCAGAAAGTTGAATCACTGTTTGTTCGCCGAATCCGTCAATATCCATTGCTCCGCGCGAGACAAAATAGATAATTCGTTGATCACGTTGTTGCGGACAGTTGGGTTCAATGCAACGCATATTCACTTCGCCGTCAGGGCGGGTGAGTTCACCTTTCATTGGGCACGAACATACCGATGGGAAAACCCATAGTTCTGAACCCTTTGGTCGCAACGACAAAACCGGACCCACGACCTCGGGAATGACGTCGCCGGCTTTGCGTACTGTGACGGTGTCGCCAGGACGGACATCTTTTAAGCGCACCTGATCTTCGTTATGCAAAGTCGCCATTGCAACATTTGAGCCACCGACAAATACCGATTCAAGAACTGCAAATGGCGTGACACGGCCAGTTCGACCCACCGAAATTTGAATATCTTTCAATAACGTCGTGCGTTCTTCTGGGGGAAACTTAAAAGCAATGGCCCAACGCGGAGCACGGGCCGTAAAACCTAAAGTTTCGCGCTGCGCCAAGTCGTCAATTTTGATGACTACCCCATCAATTTCGTACGGCAGGTTGTGGCGCTCGTTTTGAAACTTTTCGCAATAAGCGGTGACCTCATCGAGCGAATTCACTAAGGCGATATTGGGGTTGACCGGAAAACCGAGATCTTGCAAGAAGTCAAGGGTCGCGTGATGTGATGTGAAGTCGGGTCCACCAATCACTTCACCTAATTGATACGACCAGAATGCCAAACCACGACCGGCAGTTACTGTCGCATCCTTTTGTCGCAAACTGCCAGCCCCAGCGTTACGCGGATTGACAGGAACGGCATCGGGTTTTTTTCCTGCAGCTATGCGCACCACATTTTCGGCTTCTTTGGCGGCCTTGAGTTTTTCAAAAGCGTCAATCGGCAAATACACCTCGCCGCGCACTTCTAGTATCGACGGAATGGCCGCTTTTGTTTTCGAAACTAATTTCTTAGGCACGACATCGATCGTCAAAACATTTGCGGTGACATCTTCACCAAAACGACCATCGCCGCGAGTTGCCGCTTGGACGAGCGCTCCATTTTCGTAACGCAAGCTGAGTGCCAGACCATCAATTTTCAACTCACACGCATATTGAATGACTGCGTCTTCAGCTAATCCTTTGGCGGCACGTTCGCCCCACGCCAACAACTCGCTGCCATCCATCGCGTTATCGAGGCTGGTCATCGGCACGCGATGCTCGACAGTCGAGAACGTCTCGGCAATTTCGGTGCCTACGGTCTGCGTTGGAGAATCGGTACTTTGCAGTTCGGGGAAGGCAAATTCGAGTTCATGAATCTCTCGATCGAGTTCGTCATACTCGGCATCGCTGATTTCGGGAGAGTCGTCGCGGTAATAGCGCTCACGGTGATACGCGATGAGCGACCGTAACTCGGCATGTCTTTCGGCGGCGCTCAAACTCACGCTCACACTCTAGTTCGGGGATGAAACTCTGCTTCACGCACCAACGGTGAGGCGAGTCGCCAAAGCCTGAGTGCGTACTCGTTCGCCGATGTCACGCACTTGCATGAAAATCTGGGCCGCCGAATCTTCGGAGTGCATCGCCAAACCACAGGCTGGGGTGATCAAAGACTGCTGACGCAATTTCTGTGCGTCACAACCGCCCTGCACCAATTCACACCACAATGCCGACAGTTTTTTCCAGGCGCGATCGGCATTTGGCATCAGCGGACCGTCGGTTGCGACTGCTCCCCACGCCACGACACCGCCGCTTTCGAGGAACTTGGCAATGAAGCCGGCGTAAGTCTTCAAGTTGTCATTCACGGGAACACTCAAGATGGCAGGACCCGAAGCCAACAGCGAAGCTCCGTCGACGTCAGCACAACAGTGCAAGCCAACTAAACCTTCACGTTCTACGGCTGCCAAAGCACCTGACATCAAATCGATCGCAGTATCGGGGGCAATTGGGAAAGTGTCATCCATCAAGTCGCCCAGTTCGGGCTCGTCAATAAACACCACTTGCGCACTCGACGGCAACGCCGATTCAACCGCGTCGTAAATATTGCGGACATGGGTGCGCACTGTGCGAACTGCAACTTCGAACGCAGTGTGCATCGGCATGCCAGCTCGAATGAGTGCAAGACCCAAAGTGACTGGACCAGTGAACTGCCACTTCACCGGGCCGGTGTAGCCCTGGGCGAATTCAAGAAACGTGCGCAGACCTACATAGGCATCATGATCAAGATCGGTCTTTACATCGGCCAACGGATCAATGCGCGACACATCAACCATCAATGAACCGTATTGCCCAATGCTGATTCCTCGGATACCAACAACTGCTTGAGCAATCATGGCTTCGGCTGGCGAGCGACGAGGCAGGCTTGGAATGCATGGAAGTTCGGGAGTTGCAAAGAAGGCAAACTCGGCGGCTTCTCGAGCATCACGATGAGGAAGGCTGCCGATTCCGGTAGCCACTCCGCCAAGAAGATGCTTCTGCATTGGTGATGTGTGCACTGATTCGCCTCCTTCCACACCACTTTCGTAGCAGGGTGACACGCCGTAGACACAGTTGGAGCAACGACCTCGCTGTTTCTTGAAAATTTGTGCTCTTCACATCTGTCAAATTGCACAAACGAGTCGTCCATCGGTAACGCTTGACATATGGTCGAGAAACGGGAAAGGAAAGACAGCGTCAACACGACTCCTGTGCTCGTATGGGCCAGTCGCTTGAGCGTTGTGGCAACAGGTCTCACCGTTCCATTTCTGACCAATGCACTTCGACACATGTCATCTGTCACGGGAACTTCTGCAACGATCGCATTGTGGGCGTTGTGGGCGATCGCGCTTTTGAGCACGTTGGTGCCATCAAGTACAGCGCTGACCGCGATCCGACTTGCGCTTCCAACAATGACTGTCATCGTTGCTGTAGTTGCTATCGCCAACGGCACTTCAATCGGGGTCATTGGCGCTTTGGCAATCTCGCTTCTCGCAAGTTTGTTGGTCATGAGCGCCGAGATCGGCAACTCATTCATCGAGTTAGCGGCGTACGGAGACGAACGTCGTTATCTGCTGCGTTGTCCGCCCGCGATGTTGGTAGTACAGATTCTCAGTTGGATCGTTTGGCTCGCACTCGCGTTCGTTGCAATCAACTTTTTTGACAACGAAGCATTTGTGCCTGGTGGCATTGCGGCAATCGCCGCCGTCTTTCTCACAATTGCACTACCCCCACGTTTCCACCGCTTCTCTCGACGTTGGTTGGTCTCGGTACCAGCCGGCCTGGTTATTCACGATCATGTCGTGCTCGCCGAAACTGCGATGTTTATGCACAACGCAGTGATCGAGATTGGCATTGAAACGGCTCAATCAGAAGCAGCCGACTTGAGCGGCAAGTGTGCGGGCCTTGGATTAGTGATCACGCTGAAAGATTTTGACACTGTGGTCTTTGCCGCAACACCCAAGACTCCTGGCGGTTCGGCCATTCATGTGAAGTCAATGCGCGTGTGCCCCACACGACCAGGTCGTGCAGTTACTGAATTGACATCTGCGCCGAGCGCGTAACTAATCCGCCACCCAACACACATCGATCATCGGTGTCGTAAAAGACCGCACTTTGACCTGGTGAAATTCGTCGCTGTGGTTCGGTCCATGTTGCGACCACTCGCCCAGCATCATCAACCGACAAAACTGCCGAACGCGGTTCACCATGTGCACTGCACTGCACTCGAGCTAAACCAACATGGGGTTCGTTGCTCCAGATCACATTCTCAACGACCTCGTGATCGACCATCAACATTGATTCTGGTCCCACAACAACTTTTCGTCCTGGCACATCAATATCAACAACAAATCGCTTCGTGCCACCGCCGCCAGCAACTCCACGTCGCTGACCAAGCGTGACAAGTTCGACTGATTCAACTGAACCAAGTTCGTTGCCCAGTTCATCAACGACTACCGCGGGGTTCAACGGGATACGGCGACCGATAAAGCTCACACGACCGCTTCGCCCTTCGTCGTCTTTTGCCGACGTAATGAAACACACGTCTTGGCTATCGGGCTTGTTAGCAGTGCGCATACCAAGTCGCGTTGCGTGTTCACGCACAACGGTCTTCGTCATTTCACCAACCGGGAACAATGTTCGTGACAATTGATGTTGATCCATCATGTGGACGACATAACTCTGATCTTTGGCCATGTCATGACCGCGCAGAAGTTTCCAGACGCCGTCTTCTTGAACCACCCGTGCGTGGTGACCGGTCGCTACCGCGTCAAAACCTAAAACAATGCCGCGCTCATGCAGTCGATCAAACTTGAGGTGGCGATTGCATTCGATGCACGGGTTTGGCGTAATGCCAATGGCGTGATCGTTGATATAGGGCTCAACAACGTTGCGATGAAAATCTTCGGTGAAGTTAAAGACCAAATGATCGATGCCCAACTGTTGGGCCACACGACGAGCGTCGTCAACATCACTGACGCTGCAACAACCCGTGTCGCTGTCGCCACCCCAGAGGCGCATCGTGACTCCGACGACTTCGTGACCTTGTTCAAGCAACAATGCAGCCGCAACCGACGAATCAACGCCGCCCGACATCGCTACGAGAACCTTCATGGGTCTAGAGGCTACGGCGATTTTGTACGGCCCGTATTCGACCAACCGCATCGGTGATTGCCTCGATCGCCCGATCGACGTCACCATCGGTGGTGGTATGCCCCAAACTCAGGCGTAATGCACCCATCGTGAGATCAGATGTGAGCCCCATCGCGGCTAAAACATGCGAGGGCTCCATGGCGCCACTGGCACAGGCCGAGGCTGCCGAGGCACACACATTGGCCTCATCGAGCAAGTACAGCAATGATTCGCTTTCGATGCCCTGCAGACACACATGTACGACGCCGGGCACGCTCAATCCGGCCGGAATCGTGCGATGAGCACCTTCGATAGCCAACAAGCCAGCAAACAACTTGTCGCTCAGTGCACTAACGCGCGCCACCTCGCTGCTTCGCTCGACATCAGTCATGCGTAATGCTTCGGCGGCGGCAACAATGCCACCCACGTTGTGAGTTCCACTGCGACGATCACGTTCTTGGCCGCCGCCCAATACGGTGGGTTCGAAATACTTGCCTTCACGCACCACCAAAATACCGACACCTTTTGGTCCACCAAATTTGTGGGCGCTCAGCGCCATGGTGTCAACAAGCGGCCAAATGGTTCGCAAATCAATCCAACATGCGGCTTGCACAGCATCGGTGTGCAACATCGCTTGCGGCGCATAGCGCCGTACGATTTTTGAAACCGCCATCAAGTCGGTGATTACTCCAGTTTCGTTATTCACTGCCATCACCGAAACACTCGCGACTTCTGGCGAGAGAGCTGCCTGCAGCGCTTCAAGATCTACTGTGCCGAGTTCGTTGACGCCAACGACGACTCCGCTTGCGTGTTCAACACAATGCAACACCGCATGATGTTCGGTCGCCGAGCAGATGGCCACACCTGGCGTGCGGCGAATGACACCAGTGATTGCCGTGTTGTCACTTTCGGTTCCGCAACCTGTAAACACAATTTCGCCAGGCTTGCAACCAATGGCATCGGCAATCACATCGCGGGCCTCGTCAATTGACTTTCGCGCCTGACGCGCAAAGCGGTGCGAACCCGACGGATTAGCAAAGACCTCGGTCATAAAGGGCAACATGGCCTCGACTGCCTCGGGACGCATGGGCGTTGTCGCCGCATGATCGAGATAGACAAGGTTAGAACTCATCCCTTCAGAGTACCGTTCATCAGGTGAAGGAGAACGCGTGAAGGGTTACGACGATTCAACATATGGCGATTCATTTGCCGATGTCTACGACGATTGGTACGAAGATGTCAGCGACGTCAATGCCACCGTTCGCACCCTGCAACAACTCGCGGGCAACGGGCCTTTCCACGAATTAGGGATCGGCACGGGTCGCTTGGCGCTTGCACTCGCCCAAACCGGAGCAACTGTGTCAGGAATCGATTCAAGTGCCCTCATGTTGCAACGTCTCGAACAAAAGGCCGCCGACCGTGGACTTGACATTGAAGCCATCAAGGGCGACATGGTCGATGACATGCCAGCCGGACCCTTTGCCGCGATCTTTGTCGCTTACAACACCATCTTTAGTGTGCAAACGTTTGCTCGCCAGCAAACTTTGTTCGCCAATGTCGCGACTCGGCTCGCACCAGGTGGTGTCTTCGTCGTTGAAGCCATCGTGCCCGACCCGCAACGACCAGCCGGAAGCACTGTAGGGGTGCGATCAATGAAGGCCGATCGAGTTGTGTTGTCTGTCGATATGCACGACCCCGAGGCACAACATGTTGATGGACAATTTGTCGAATTCACCGAAGCTGGCGGAGTTCGTCTTCGCCCCTGGAGCATTCGCTATTCATATCCCCACGAGCTTGATGACATGGCGGCAACTGTCGGATTACAACTGAGCCACCGTTGGGTGAATATGAACCAAGAACCGTTCACATCCGATGCCGAGACTCATGTCTCTGTTTACACTCAATCTTCGTAATGAACGATAAATCGCTCCGAGATCTCCTATCCTGAAAGCACCGTGAGTCAACTACGTCTGAATCCTCTGACGGGTCGATGGGTCACCATCGTCGCCGAGCGGGCCATGCGCCCCACCGATTTCGCTACCCGCACACCTACAGTCGAGTCCGACCCAAGTCGTCCATGCCCGTTCTGTCCTGGCAGTGAAGAAATCTCGCTTCCGCCGATTGATTCAACGGGCAACGAAGACGACTGGCGCATGCGAGTACTGCCCAACTTGTATCCGGCGTTTGCTGGTGAAGATTCGTTGGCCGTTCGCAACCTCGGCCCCGTGCATGTCATGGCCGAAGCCAGTGGCACTCACGAAGTCTTCGTGTTTACACCAAGCCACACTCGCAACATCATCGAATTCTCCGATGCCACGTGTGCCGACATGATGGTGACGCTCAAGAAGCGCCTTCTCGATCACGCGGCATCAGACAACATTCGTTACACCCAAGTCATCGTCAACCACGGTCGCGAAGCTGGCGCATCACTCGCCCACCCGCATGGTCAGTTGCTCGGTTTGCCATTTGTTCCAGGCGAAATTCTTGATGAAGAGCGGGCCTTTGTTCGTTTCGAAGGTGGCTGCATCTTGTGTGCAACCGTCGAAGCCGAATTGGTGTCGAGCGAGCGAGTCTTGTTTGCCACCGACGATGCCGTCGCCATCTGCCCATGGTGGAGCGGCGGCCCGTACGAGATTTTGATTATCCCGCGTCATCACGACATGCATTTGCCAGACGCCACCGACGATCAGCTCGCCGGAGTCGGTCGCGCCATCCGCGATTCGCTCGTGCACCTGAACAACTTGTTCGACGATGTGTCGTTCAACTTGGTCTTCCACACGGCGCCCCACCATCACAATGGTGCGTACCACTGGCACATTCACCTGTTCCCGAAGCTGACCACCGTTGCCGGCTTTGAACGCGGTACGGGCGTCATGATCAACATTGTTCCGCCCGAACAAGCCGCCGCCGAATTGCGCCGAGTAGGCACAAGCGCCCAATCTAGGTAACACTGTCGGCATGAGCCGAATCACAGTGTCAATCGAATTAGCCGCTAGTCCCGCCCGAGTGTGGGAAATCGTTGAGCCGGTTGAACGTCATGTTGATTGGATGGCCGATGCCGTCGCTATTCGTTTCACCAACTCACAAACGCGTGGAGTTGGCACCACTTTTGATTGCGATACCAAGGTTGGTCCGATCAAGTTGACCGATCGCATGGAAATCACCGAATGGGTTCCCGAAAAGTCGATGGGTGTCAAACATGTTGGCATTGTGACTGGCACTGGCGTGTTCACCATCGAACCATTAGGAAATGGTCAGTACACAAAATTCACGTGGAGCGAAGAACTCACTTTCCCGTGGTGGTTAGGCGGACCGATTGGCGAAGTCATTGGTGGAAACATTGTGATGAAAGCAATTTGGCGACGCAACCTGAAAAAACTCAAGGCACTCGTCGAAACGAAATGACTAAAGCTGGCGCACTAATGCAGTCACTGCTGCGCCAAGAACAATGACGACAATGAGTGGTGCTTTGCGCCACGCGGCAATACCGGCGACCGCAATTCCTAATGCGCGCGCATCAAGAACAAGTTCTTGACCGTTCGTGAACGTATCTTTCATCACGAGTGCCGTCACGACGGCAGCAGGGATGAGAGCCAAACAACGCTCAAATATTGGCGGAAGTGAACGACCACCAAGAAATACGAGTCCAGTGACCTTAAATGCATAAGCACCAAGCGTGAGCAAGATGATGAGTGTCCAGGTCACGACACAGCCTCAATCTTTGGTGCATCAACTGGTTTCTGCCAACCGACAAGCACTCCGAACACCGACAACAAAATCGGAACACCAATTGGTGTGAACGGAACTGTGATCAAACAAATAACTCCGCCGATTGCGGCAGCTTTTCTTGCACGAGGATCACTAAACAACGGCCACACCATGGCAATGAAACCGGCGGGGAACGCCGCATCGAGGCCAAATGTTTTGGGGTCAATTGCGCTGCCAGTTAATGCACCAATCAACGTGCCAACATTCCAAAACGCATATAAGGCAACACCGGTCACCCAGAAGGCAACCTGTTGCGAACGGCGATCGGGTTGAGCAACTGCCATTGCAGTTGTTTCATCAATCGTCAGCTGTGCAGCAAGCAACTTGCGCCCCAGCCCACCATCAAGTCGTCTCGACATGGCAAGTCCGTATACACCGTTACGCGCCGCAAGTAACAAGGCGCCTCCTAGCGCCGAGCCGATTGATCCCCCAGCACCAATCACGCTCACTGCCGAAAATTGCGACGCACCGGTAAACACCAAGAGCGATAGCGCACATGTTTGAAAGACGGTCGAACCTGCTGCTACCGAACCGACACCAAAAGAAAAGCCGAAGACCCCAACTGCTGCGCTTAATGTGAGGCAGGCTGCAATAGCGGGACGCAAAGTTGCGTCTTTCCACCAAGGCAGATTGGGCACTGACTCATTCACGTTCGCAAGGCTACGAGCGCAACCGCGCTACCGTCATGCTGTGCGTATTTTGCTGGTGACATGGGAGTTTCCACCCGAGACCGTTGGTGGAGTCG
>Ga0209297_1000354_pt1 | contig 30028 bp, 49 predicted proteins | sample S_130805_MF_Meta_FD_187322 | JGI IMG/M metagenome (GOLD analysis project Ga0209297, IMG submission 187322) | Freshwater microbial communities from Lake Simoncouche, Canada to study carbon cycling - S_130805_MF_MetaG (SPAdes) (version 2) | ecosystem: Environmental > Aquatic > Freshwater > Lake ...
CTCAAAAAAAAAAGTAGTTGCGAAGAAGAAAGTTGCGGTTGCTGAGAACAAGATAAGCGCAGAAGATAGCGCGTTGTGGTTGGCTTATCTTAAAGAGAAAGCGGAATACGTCAACGAAGAAGAATGGGAGTTAATTTCTGACGAAGAAGTAACCAACCCAGAAGGCGAAGAAAATTATCGCACCGAATTTATGAGTGTTCGCGGTTATTCAAACCCCGACGAAGCTAGCAAAGAACTCGATACTGGTCTTTATAAAGTACGTTACTACTACTCAAAGAATTTTACATACAAAGACGGTGAAATTGTAACGCGTGACTTTTGTCAAGACATGGTTGCGTTGTCAAAAGAAGGAGCGTTATTCCGTTACGAAGACATTCAAGACATGAGCGACGCAGGGGTGAACGGACAGTTTGCACCTTCAGGAAGTTCAAGTTATAATTTGTTCATTTTTAAGGGCGGTGTTTATTGCCGCCATGCGTGGTTTAGAAAAGTGTTTGTACGCAAAAGAGAGAAAGGTCGCTTCCTTCCTAACGACGGATTGAAAAACGACAGAGTTGTAACAGGCGGTGTTGCAAACGAACTATTTCCAAAAGGACAAGAAGCGGTTCGTCCGAACGATATGCCGAATAGAGCATCATTAAAATATAAATAAAAACTACAATGGCACTACAACCCGAAGTTCTACTCATTGACGAAAACTATATCAAAAAATATACATGGATTAACGGAAGCGTTGACCCGCTTTTGATGTATCCTGCTATCTATCTTTCACAAGACAAGTACGCACAGTTGTATTTAGGAACTGATTTGTACAATCGCATCAAAGAAGACGTTGTGAACGACGACATCACGGGCGCATACGCAACCCTTCTTGACAATTACTTGCGAAGAATGGTAATGTGGTGGACGATGTACGAAGTACTTCCGCATTTGTACGTTAAAACCGACAACGGAAGTTTGGTAATTCGCACAAGCGAAGACACTCAACCTATATCACAAACAGACTTACAAAACTACCGCGATCAAGCGCGTCAACAAGCTATGTTTTACACGCAACGAATGGTTGACTTTTTGTGTCAGAACAGCGCAGACTTTCCCGAATACACAACGAACACAACAAATCAAATTTGGTCGCAAACAAATGTATATCCTTCTAACGCTTTCGAGATTAGTTCAGGACGCGACAGACGACCATACGAATACAGAAGACCGGGACTTGGATGGATTAGATAACTAAAAAATAAAACATGGCTACAAGGGGACGAAAGAAAGACATGGTAAAACAAAAAATTTACGAAGAAAAATTTCGTAAGTATTTAGTAAGAAAAGAAAAACAAATAAAGAAGTTGAGCAATGAAAGTTAACGAGGAAGGTTACGCACTTATAAAACATTTTGAAGGTTGTCGATTGAAGGCATACAAGTGTCCTGCTAACGTGTGGACTATTGGCTTTGGAAATACTTTCTACGAAAACGGAGATAAGGTGAAAGAAGGCGACGTAATCACGCAGCAACGCGCAGACGAATTAGCGAAGTTTATAATTGACCAGTTCGCCGTTTCAATCGCACCGTTCATTTTGCAACCGCTCAACGATAATCAATTCAGCGCGTGTGTTTCGCTTGCGTACAACATTGGAACGGGTGGTTTCAAACGTTCGTCGGTATTCAAGAAACTAAACGTGAACCCAACAGACCCAACAATAGCTAATTCATTTCGTTTGTGGAACAAGGGCGGCGGTGTTGTTTTGAAGGGTTTGGTTCGTCGCCGTGAAGCTGAAATACAATTATATTTTAAAGCATAACGAAAATTATATTTTAACGTGAACACAGAAATTGAAATTGCTTTGATACACGAACAACTGCAGGGCATGGACAAGAAGATTGACCGCATTTACAACGTGTTAATCGGTGACGACCAGATGAAGATTGAAGGTCTTGTAAGCAAGGTTCAGAAGCACGATAAGTATATTCAGAACCAACGTTTACAGGTTGCGCGTTTGGGTGGTATTGCAACCGCAGCGGGTATCGTTGGCGGTTTAATTGTTCAACTAATTCTAAAAATGATATGAAAGACTGGTTTAATTCTTTATTAACATCTTGTTCAAAAGTATCGAGCAAGCGCATTATTGCTATATTTGTTTCACTCAATCTAATTGTAATCAGTTACATTGCAGTTTTCAGTTCTTACGATTGTCCAATTTCAATGTTCGACACGCTCGCATTGTTAACAGGCGGTTTGTTCGGTGGTACTGTGATTGAAAAGTTTACTAACAAAACAAAGAATGGCAAGGGAACTAACGACAGCGAGAACAATAGCAACGGAGATTTGCAGTAAATTTTCTGAAACTCCTTCGCTTACTTTAGCGAAAAAATTGTTTACTGAATATCCTGAAGTCTATAAAAACATCGAAGCAGCACGAAGTGTTATTCGTTTGATTCGTGGAAAGAATGGCGACTTCAATAGAAAAATAACAACAGATAAAAAGTTGTTTGAAGAAAAGCCACGACCATTGAACCCGTTCGCGCTTCCAAAGTCTTACGCAAAGAAGCGTAGACACGTTGAAGTCAAAGGAACGAAGTTCTTAATTCTTTGCGATTTGCATTTTCCATATCAAGATAACGAAGCTATTGAGTGCGCTATAAATGAAGGTATCAAACAAGGCTGTGATTCAATCATATTGAATGGTGACGCGTTAGACTGTCACATGATTAGCGACTTCGTTAAAGATCCGCGTAAGCGTAAATTCAAAGACGAACTTTATTCTATTCGTCAATTCCTTGCGTCGCTTAGACACACGTTCCCAAACGCAAACATTTACTACAAAGAAGGCAACCACGAAGAACGTTACTGGCGTTACATGAGAATCAAAGCACCTGAACTATTCGACATTGACGCGTTCGACTTTCCTTCGTTAACGCATTGCGACAAGCACAACGTGAAATGGATTGACGGCAAGAGCAAATTAAACATCGGTAAACTTTCAATCTTTCACGGGCACGAATTTGGAAAACAATTCCTTCCGTCTGTGAACGTAGCGCGTGGGTTGTTCATGAAGACAAAGGTTTCTTCTATGTGTGGACACCACCACCAAACAGCGGAACACAACGAGCGGGACGCTAACGGTAAGTTTATAACGTGTTGGGGTGTCGGTTGTTTAAGCGAGCTTTCACCGGACTACAACCCTTATTCAAAATACAATCATGGGTTCGCTATTGTGGACAAAGGAAAAAATGGTTACTTTAGCGTTCACAACTATCGAATACACGAAGGACAAATTTTATAAACCTAAAAAAACAACTATGATTATTGCAATTATTTTTCTTTGCACCGCGCTTGTTGGCGTGTTGTGGGTTCGAGGCATCGACAAGATGGCTAGCGAACACCCAGACTATAACGGAAACGACTTAATCTAACGCACAATGGACAAAAGAGAATACCAACCCGACGCAGTTATTGTTATAATTGCAACAAGTGTTTTTTGGATGCTTGTTTGTTTAGCTTTTTGGAACTTCAACCCGAAGATTCAAACGGAAATACAGATACAAAAACAAGACAGTATCATTTATTACAATAACGGCGAATACGACCGCTTGCTTCAAGAAGAAATTGATTTATACGGAACATACAGAAGATATGAAGACGCTCAACTTACAGCCAAAACGACCTATCGCACTCGTCGTGATACTATTCTTGTTCTCGATACTATTTATAAAGTTGATGTTATCCGTTTAGTCAACTCCTGCGACAGCGTTATTGCTTCCGATTCGCTTGTAATCGACAATTTACAGGAACAAATAAACATCAAGGACGAAAAGACGAACAACTTAGAAGAAACGGTTGTTGCTTATGAACAAAAAACTAACTTGTTGAGCGAACAAATTAACACTTTGGATGCTGATAAAAAGAAATTGGAGAAACAAAAAAAGCGCAGAAACCACGCTTTAGTTTTTAGTTCGTCCGTCGCTATTTTGTCGACGTTTGTTCTTGCAATTTTACTTTAGATTCGTCGACATAAAACTTCATTGAGAACTGGATTGCTTCGCTTAAAAAAGTGTTGCGACTATTCTCACCGCGTTTCTCGTCAATCTCGTTCCACAGGTCTTTGTGCAAGTACACGCAGATACCTTTCTTAGTTTTGCTCTGTGCCATCTTCTTTGTTTTTAGTCATCATTGTTCCAATCATTAACGCTAAGTAGATTTTCTCTTTTGCGTTTAAGTCTTTGCGTTGTGAAAGTTCAAGAAGAATATCTCCGAGAATCTTTCCCTGTTGAAAGTAGGTTGCGATTGAGTTGACGATTTCGCGCTCACGATCGTATGTCATTTTGAGCGTTTCGTAAAGTGGTATTGGTTTCATATTATTTTTTTTCTATTTGTTGTTTTACATTATGAAGAAATTCAATTACGTCTTCGTGTTGTTGCATACGATTAATCATTGTATCTACTTCAAGAATACACACGTGTTTGATTAATTTAAGAGGTTTATTTTTGTGAATTTTCTTCCACCTTGTAAAGATTTCGTCAGCATATTGCTCTATAAATTCTTGACTTACTTTTTCTTCTGTTGCTTCCATATTGTAAATGTATGCTAAATTATTTTACCCGACAACGTATTGTCCATAACTTGGATTAAGTTCGAAGTACATTCTCATCATTATCGCGTCGGCAACGTCAGGTGAAATACCTTCGCGGTTCTTGATAACGTCCTTCGGTGTGACCATAAGTTTACCGTCAACGTCTGCGCGGTGTCGTTTAATCATTTCTAACTCACGAACGATTTGTTCTTTGCGCGTGCTGGATAGAATCGTTACCTTGTTTTCTTCGACGTATTGAGCAAGTTTATAATAACATTCGCTCTTTAAGTTTTGGTATTGCGGGTGCTTTGGTTTAGATCCGTTGACAAACCCGCGACATTTCAAGAAGTCAACCACACCACCACCTACTCCGTCCTCGTCGCACACTACGTCTTGCAATAAAATTGAGTGTTGTTGACAGGTTAAACGAACTTTGTTCACGACTTCGTCTAACGCTGCACGATTGAGTTCAATTATATCTATAATCGTAAGACCTTCCCAAACGCAGATAATGGTTCTATCCTTACCAAAACGCGCTATGTCGGCTGTGATATATTTCTTTCCTTCGTTTATTACTTCGTTCCTAAACATTCGAAGTAAGTTCTCCGTTTGGAATAGTTTGTCGCTGTCGTCGTCGAACTCCCAATTACCTTCTAAAAGTCTTTTGCGGTCGTATTCAGGAAGGCGACGCAACGATTCAATGTAAGCAACAGGAAGAAACGGGTTGTCCTGTGGTAACGCTTGCACAAAGGCGCGGTGTGAAGGCAATTCGTTGCGGTTGTTCTTCATGTAGAACTCGTTGTAAAGCCACCCCTTCGCAGGATTGCAGGACAAGAAACCTTTGGGAATTAAACCGAACTCGTTTAGTTTATAACGACATCGCGAATGAACAATGCTGACCGCCTTTGCGGTTACTTCGGAACATTCATCGACGAAATAGTCTGTAATTTCAAGCGACCCTAATGAATTATAGTTCACATCTGAGGGGTAGGCCTGCAAGTCTTTTAGAACAATTTCGCTTCCGTTGAAGAATTTAATTATGTTTGATTGCCCGTTGAAAGTGTAGTGTTTATTTGCTATCAATCCGAATTCTTCAGCCGTTTCAAAGAACGTGTTTAAGGTCGTCTTTTTTAAGTTGTCTAACTTTGCACGTCCAATAAGAGAACGCGTCCCTGCGTACTTCAAACGTCGTTGTATCTGCCACATACAACCGAACTTCGTCTTTCCACCCCCTGCCGCGCCACCGTATAACAATTGTTCAACGATACTATCTGTGTTCAGATAGTTCAACGCTTCAATCTGACGCGGCAGGTATTCGGGTTTGTAAGGTGTCATTTCAATTTAATCATTGCGTAAGACTGCGAAAATTGGTAATGTATTTTTTCATTTATCCAACATTCCCAATATCCGTCTGATAAACGTATTTCTTCACATTGAATAATATATTCAGAAGCTGTAAAAGGGTGAATGAATTTATATTTTCTCATTGCTTACTTAAATATAATTTGTACAACTCACGCATTCCTTCGAAGCGAATCGATTCCTTCAACAACATTCTTTTGCGGTCGCTCATGCGCTCAACCATTGACTGAACGAGTTGTTGTTCGAAGTAAATGTTCTTCTTCGCGTTTGCTTTGCACAACCTGTATTCTTCTTCCGTAAAGGTGTCAGCGGTTATCTGTTTGCTTTCTTCGAGCCAACGCATAAGCGACACCGCACGAATCTCAATAACCGTATATTTTCCTTTCTTGAAGTTGTGCAAATCTTCTGCAAACATTCTTCTCCAGCTGTCGTCATTTACCGCCATTTCTTTTTCTTTTAGTTGTTTAGATTCTTCTTCTTTTGATTCTGCAATTTCACGCTGTATTTGCAGATTTGCTTTATCGCGATGTGGTTTGTAATGTGTCAACACGTCACCAATGAACGACACGCTCAACGCTCCGAAGTGTTCGGTTTTCTTTGACAGTTCATTTGCAGCGTTCAATTCAAATGCTAAGTTGAAGTGTTCGAACGTAACCCAACGAAAGTGTTTGCCTATGAACTCATGCAACATTTGCAACAGTTGCGCTTCGGGTAACGCGATGCCGTACATGGCGCATACCTTTGAGCAAAGTTTTACGAACGCAGGTAGTTCGTAATCGGCAACGAATGCGCTTTCACGCTCTGCACGATCAACCCTTTGTGTAGTTGTGAGCGTCGTTGTAGATGCGCTGCGCAGCATCGGAGTCGAATTTTCCATTTTTGATTTTAGTGTTTTGTTGGTTTGTAGTTACAAAGGTAGACAAGTCCCACTTCCGCACGGCAGCTTTCCAATCTTTCATTTGATTGCGTCCGACCTTCCAACCGTTTGCTTCGTAGTGAGCATGAAATTTCTCAGTAAACGCAAGCGCGTCTTTGTCGCTTAACTTTTCACAGGCGTAGTCGTATATTTCAACAACGGTTGGCTTGACGAACGAAGGCTTCTTTTCTTTCGTTGGTGCTGGAAGTTGAGCGGTTGGAACGTATAACCGACTAAGTATGTCGTTTATCTTTTGTTCCTGTTCCTTCATTTGCGATTCAAGAATCTCGATTCTCTTTTTGAGTTGTAAAATTAGCATCATGTTTTTGTTTTTAGTTAGTCCCACCCTTCGCCTTTCGCGTCGTCGTCTGCGTCGTCCCATTCTTGACAATCGAAGCATTTTTTTATTTCTCCATCGTCGTCGATTAGCTCGTAGGCTTCTTCGTAAGTTTTAAGTTTTTGATCCTGAAGAACGGCGTTCACGCGTTCGTCAAGTTCCGCGCTTTCGCAGGTTGGACAAAAGATAAGTTCTGATTTCATTTTCTTTTTAGTTGTTTTTTAAGTTTGATTTCTTTTTGATGTTCTAAATGCTCGACAAATTTAGTAAAAAATTTCATTGGTTTAGCATAACCCATTTCTTCGAGAATAAAACAGATGCGTTCAACCGTTGCGCGAAACTCTCGGTCTGTTTCAATATGTCCTGCCACCTGGCGAATGCCGTGTATAACTGTCGCGTGATCCTTGCCGTAGTGTTTGCCTATTGAATCGAGACTAAGTAAGTAACACGGGCGGACAATGAAGAAAATGATTTGTCGTGCGTTGACGATTTCTCTCTTTCGTGTTATCATGTACAACTTTTGCGATTCGATACCGAGAACGGAACAGGTCACGTCTTCGAGCGCGCTCCAAAACATTTCGCGTTCGTTCTCCAGTTCTTGTTGTATCTTGATTTGTTCCGTCGTTAAACGTTCGTAACGTGGTGTCAGCATCAACCATAGCGTTTCGAATCGTTCCATGTGACGGAAAGGAATCATGTCAATTAGTTCTTGTCGTATTTGTTCGTTAGTCATTGCGTTAGTTGTTATTATAGTTTTTACAAAAGGCGTCTAGCTCTCCGACTTTATCTAATTTTTGCAATTCAAAAGCAAATTTCAAAAATATGTGATAAAAATGTTTAACATCTTCGTCTTGGTGATTCTTAAAAAATCTTTCTTTTGTACCTTTTAAAAGTAAAAATTGAAGAATTACACCGTCTTGATATCGAGAAGCTATAAATACGTGTCCTTCTCTAAAACTATAATAAAGATTTTTACTTGGAAAAGGACTTTCAATAGTAAAATTTTCAAAGTTCTTCATTATTTTTTTAGCGTCATAAGTTACGTAAATATTCCCTTCAGCAACTTCATCGTATAAAAACGCTACTTGCTCCAGTTCTAAATTGAGCGTTACTTGATTACTCATTTTCTTCGTTTATTAATTTGGTTGGTGTAAAGGTGCTAAATACTTCTTCGCGTGAAAGACCAGTGTGAAGACAAATGTTGTTGAAGTCTTTGATTCTCATTCGCTCTGGATGCGTGACGTAAAGTCGTGCCGTCGGATCGCTTATGCGAAGAACGTTCTTAAAGTTAGCCATCGTCTTGAAGTTAACCTTGACAAGTCTTCCGAACGGCGTTTTATAGATTGCTTTATTCATAAGTTGAAAAGAGATTTCACCACGCGTTGAATGAAGGTGAGTTGACGTTCCTTCGCTTTCATTGTTGGCGCGTTGGTTTGTTTTTGTTTTGGTTTAGGTTGAGAAAAGAGGTTTGTTTGCTTTGGTAGTTTTGTCTTGCCTAACTTCTTTAATTCGTTGTACTGGTCTTTCTTCTGAGTAAACAACAAGTAACGGTCTGTGTGAATGCGCTCAACCGCTCTGTATGTTCCGTTTTCTTTCCAATAAAAACCCGCTTCAAATAATGGTCGGCAATATCCACGACTGCTATTCATTTTGTAAATTGCTTCTGTTGGTGTGTGTCCTTCGTTTACTAACTTGCAAAATTCACGCACTCTTTCGATGTTAAATTGTTTTCTTGTTTTCATTGTGTTGTGTTTTGATTGTATGGTTTATTATTCATTAAGTGTCATAAAAGGGCATTATGTCTGAGATAACACCCTTTTATAACATCTTATTAATTTAGAACGGCATATCGTCCGTGTCGTCCGTTGAAATTGTTAGACCGCTTTGTTCCAACATTGCTTTCGCTTTGTTCATTTGATCCGCAGCCTTGTCAAGACGCTGACTAAATTCAGCAGACGAACTCACTTTGTTTTGCAACCACTCTGGAAGCATCTTGAATCGTAAGTCGAAGTCCTGCGAATCGTAGTCTAAAAGAAACGCGCTGTTCACCTGTGGTGGGCAAGTCATTCCTTTCGCAAGTGGCGACGCTCCTTTCAAGTCTGCGTAGGTACGCCCTGTGTTCGCTGTGCGGTGCATTACTGACACCATTGCTTCTTTGCCGAGCAAAGTACCAATGTCGAATTTAGACGCGTCAGAATCGCTCATTGACTTACCGAGCCACGATTGAACGAAGGCTCGTAACCCACTCTTTTCGTGCATCGATAACGTGAAGTCACGACCGATTGAAAACGGTTGTTCACCTTTGCCGAAGTCAGCGGTTTCCAAAGGTAGTTCGAACACTAAGCGAACTTTGTTAACTAACTTTTCTTCGCCTTGATAGGTGTCCACTATCGTTCCAATGTGAATGATTTGGTAACAGCGCGCTACGTGCGTTCCTGCGGGTACTGTTTGTCCTCCGCCGTTGTTTGATTGTTGGGCAATGATGCTCATGTTGTTGTTTATTTGGTTGTTATTAAATGAATTCAAATATGTCTCGAACTTTATAGCGAGTTCGTGGTCGCTTTCGATGTGCCTTAACTGGCTGTCGTGAATGTCGCTTTGCTCGTTTATTCGTTTGAAGTAACCCATCGTTAAATGTGATCGTCAAATATGTTCACATCGAAACTAAAACTGATTCCGTCCTTTTCGAGCGTCACGAAGTCAAGGTCGAATTCAGGATCGTCGCTGCAAAAGAATCGACCGCGCAAGTTAATTGTGTACATATTGTCAAGGTCGTCGATGAACACGAGGTGTTGTTCTTCATTTACTTCGAACCAACCCGTTTGGTCGTCGTTGTAGTTGTTGGCTATGGCTTTGATTCTTTCGTTCAACGTTCGTATATCGTCGTCGCTGAAGCAGTAAGTGATTTTAGGACAGTACATATTTTTGATTTTAGTTATTGCAAATGTATTCAATTAAGTTGTCGTTCCAACGCGCTTCTGCAAGTTTATGACATTTTTCAATGTTCTCGCTTATCTCGTTGTGGCTGTAGTTGTACGCGTTCGCTGAGGAATAAACGCAAACAAAGTTAGATTTCTTCTGTTGGGGTTGGTAGTTCCTTGAAAGTCGCTGAATCAAGTTTGTTGAATACTCGTTCAAGTTGTTCAATTCTCGCTTGATAATAATCATTCCAATCCAGTGTTCCAATTCTCTTATCACCCCAATAGTTTTGTGCGATAACGATTGCATCTTTAATTTCTTGAATATCTTCTTCGAATAAGAATGGAGTTGCAAAATAATGTTTTTCATTGTTCATTTGATTTGTTGGTTTTAGATTTCTTTTGATAAGATGATTTCTTCGCGTGGTATGGCTGTCTTGATGCGGTCGTAAGCTGCTACCGCTTCGTCGTAAACGTTGTAACTCATGTGAAATTCTCCGTTTACTTTTAAGACGTAGTACATATCTGTCAACGTCGTCTTTTGAATTAGTTCTACTTTCATTTTGTGTAGTGATTTGGTTGTTGTTCTAATTGTCTTGTTTGTTCGTCAATCGTTCCTGCGATTAACATTGCTGCGAAAAGAAGCGCGATGTAGAGTAGTTGTTTTTTCATTTTGTTATTTGGTTTTAGATTACATAAAGATTGGAGCCATTGAATAAGAACCTAACGCAAGAACGTATTCGCCACCGTCAAAACCTTTCTTAACTTTCTTACGAACAACCTCGTTTTGTACTTCAAGAGTAACGAAGTCACCTTTGCGAGATAATACTTTTGCAAAAATAGTGATGTTAGAATCACAGATTAAAGTTGCTTTGATTGTGGTGTTTGGTGTGATAGTGTTCATGTTGTTTGTTTTGTTTATCTTTGGTGTTGTTGTTAATTGTTTGACAAATATATGCTAAACTTTTGAATACACAACAAAAAAATGAAAATAAATTGAAAATAATTTATAACTAATTGAAAATGAACGTAAAAACTTTTAAGAAAACATATAAAAAAAGTGTTGTGAAGCGTAAAGCAACACCCGAATCTGAATCGAACCAACAAGAAATTGTAATAAAGTACCTACGTTTAGCATATCCCGACGCGCTTTATTGTGCTTCTGCAGGTGGAATGAGAACAAGTTACTTGCAAGCGGTTAAAATGAAGCGTACTGGATATGTCAAAGGGTTTCCCGACCTCTTTATTTACGAACCACGCGGATCGTTCTTCGGTCTTGCTATTGAAATGAAGAAAGAAAAAGGTGGTGTCGCTTCACCAGAACAAAAGCGTTGGCAGGAACAATTAAGAAACAGAGGGTATTGTTCTTATATTTGTAAAGGTAGCGAGGAAGCAATCAAAGTAATAGATGAATACTTCAACAGTTGACACTTGACAAATACATAGAAGGTAACTATAAAAAGTTCAAAGAACTTGCGAAGAACATTTCGCGAGGTGAAGATTACTACGAAGATTTGCTTCACGATTCTTTGCTTTCTATGTTTGGGTCAAAGCACATCGAGAATCTAATCGATACAGGTGACTTTGAGTTCTATCTTATTCGTGTTATGTATCTTGCCGTCAACAGTCCAACGTCGCCTTTCTATCGTCAAACGATTGCATGGAACAGAAACAGACGCGACTTCAAAGAATACGCGCACGAAGTTGACAAGACGTGGTTGGGCGCACGAATGACCAACGAACAACTGGACATTCTCATCAGTCGACTAACCGAGTTTGAACGTCTGATTTTCCAAGAATATATCTTCGAAGGTTTTACCTACCGAGAATTTTCTAAACAGACAGGAATACCAACGGTATTTTTATACCGAACTATCGATTCAATTAAAACTAAAATAAGAGCAAATGTTATTCGCAAAATCAAATGAGTACAAAAGACGACTTGAGATATGTCGCACCTGTAAATTCTTTCAACCTTCAACGCAAAGCTGCGGACCATTGATCGTGGGTGACGAAGTAGAAACCGAAGTCCTATTCCGAAAGAAGTCAATCAAACTTTGTGGCTGCGTTATGCCTATCAAAGCAAAGTTAGCCTTCGCATCTTGCCCAGCGTCAAAATGGAACGGTGTCTTGTCGTTGGAAGAACAAATAGAGTTCAAGCGTTTCCTTCTCGATATGAAAGCGCAAGGAAGACTTGAACAGAAAGATATGTTAAAGTTTTATTCGTTCAAGGACAAAGCCACAGGAGCGTTTAATGAGCGTTCAACGTGTCCGCCCTGCGTGAAGAAAGACATCAATACGTTTCTTGATTCAATGAAGGACGTTAACGTTGACTAAATAAACAAGTGAAAGTCTTCTAAACTCGACACGTCCCCTCTGGTGTTGTCTTTAATGTTGTGCCAACGCATACCACTCAAAAAGAAATCTATTGTCTTATTGGGCGTATAAACGCGAAAGTGACCATGTTGGAAGTGATGCCATGTAATAACATTGTTTGTCTTGTAGTTAGTCAGTAATTGAATGAACAATTCTTGCTTTGCTTTCTTGTTTATCTTACTCATAATTTTAATTATTGGACATAGAAAGGTTTATGGGTGAAAAGACATTAAACTCGCATTTATGCCTTATCAGTATTCCTATTAACTACTACTTGTTAGTGTTTAGTAGTTACTCATAATTCAGAAGATCCTGCATGGGTTACAGGCAATCAGTTAACTATGTCTAGTTTCACCCCCAAGTTCCACCTCTGGATTGCTTGGATTATTATAACTGTTGTTACTGGTTAATTGTATAATCTCCAAAATGAAACTCAATGTCATTTCTTACCACTACAAATAACCTTCCTTCTAATTATCACGTTCATTCACCAACTTCACACATCGTTGGTATGGGTTGAATGTGGACAAGACCATTCCTCACTTATCTAAAAAGAAGTTGCCCCGCACACCGTACTCGTTAACTTAATAACAGCACAATGCTTGGGGCAATGCTTTGAGATTAACGAGTATTCAAATATAGATATAAATAAACGCGATTTTACAAATAGATTTCAACAACTATTGATTGTTAATAATACATTTAGTATCTTTAGCATATGATTATTATTCCCGCTCAACTTGAATCAGTAGGTACGCGAAAGGACAAGACGCTCAAACTAACGTTTGGAACGAATGAACTTTCACCTTCGCAAGCGTCAGAACTATTTACAATAGCTAATCAGTTTGGTTATCTCGCCTTCAAAGACGAAGACTTCAAACGCGAAGAATTAGACGCAGTAGAAAGTCTTAAGTCAGAGTTAGAAGATACCTTAAAGAAGCCTTCACAACGTTTACGCAATGTTCTATTTAGAATGTACGAACAGGACAACGACGGGTTCAAGACCTTCTCAAAATACTACGACTCACGAATGGAACAACTTATTAACCATTACAAGAGTAAATTGGGGTGATTCTTATATTTATAAATTATGAGCAAGGAAGAAAGCAAACAACAAAACTCTACACTAAAAAAGAACGCTATGCTAAAAGCATTGGAAAGCACTTTGGGTGTAGTGACTTCAGCGTGTCAGATTGTGGGCATAGATAGAACGACACACTACTTGTGGTTAAGTAACGATGAAGACTACAAAGCAAAGGTTGAATCGTTGACCGACCTTGCTGTTGACTTCGCAGAAAGTCAGTTATTCGAATTGATTAAGGGAGCGCACCGCGAGGTGTCAACACCAGACGGTGAAGTAATCCGTATTCAAGATGCACCCAACACAAGTGCAACAATTTTCTATTTGAAGACGCGAGGAAAGAAACGAGGGTATGTTGAGCGAACTGAATTAGCAGGTGTGAACGACGCTCCGATTCAGATAATCATCAACGACAAATTATAACAACCAATTCGACAAAACACCGAATGAGTAAAGCAAATTTGACATTTGACCTTGACGACAGGGACGATCGTATTGAGTTCGAGCGCATGATGAAGGCGCGCGACATGGCAATGATGTTATGGGAACTCGACATGAATGGCTACCGCAAGTTCACGAAGTACAACGACCGACAGGAAGGCGCGTACCAAGAAGGCATCGAAGAAGTATTTGAATACATACGCGAGCTGCTGAAAGAACATCAGATAGACGTTGAACAATTGATAATATAACAATGGCGGATATAACAATGTGCAAAGGTATTAACTGCAACCAAACAAACACTTGCTACCGGTACATAGCGAAGGCGAACCCATACCGACAAAGCTACTTCAGCGATTCACCAATGAAGAATGGGGACTGCGAAATGTTTTGGGACACGCGAGAAATCAAAACGCACCCGAACGGGTAACGCAATATGCAGAATGAACATAAACGTAACCGAAGGGGTACGAATTAACCGTAGTTGAATTGTCAGCACAAACCTGACAAAACAGATACACAAACAAAAGACAGGACAAGACAATTAGTGGCAAATGTTTGTCACAATTATTTGAAAAACTGTGACACTTTATAATGTGATTTTGTCGCAAGTATAGTAGATTTTTGCGACAAAGAACGAAGAACTAAACGTATAATAAGTAATGAGCGAAAACAAATTGAATTTCTTACGGTCGCAGATTGCGATGTTTCATCCAGAGTGGAGCAAAGAACAAGTACACATGGAAGCCATACGCATTTACAACGAAGCGAACACCATCGATGACGACGACGAGAGTTGTTTATATTGTGGTTCGTAGTCAACAAAAGAATTGATATTGTAGATATTAAACAACAAAAAGAAATGAGTATAAAAGTAAGCATACCCGCTGACTATTCTTCGATTAGCGTGAAGCAATACGTTGACTACCACGCAGCGAAGAACGACATTGACAAGTTGGTTAGCATCAGTAACCTACTGAAAGAACAAGCGGAACAAATTCCCTTCCAACACTTGCCGACCTTAATACAAGCGTTCGAGGAAACATTGAAGAACGAAAGCGCCAAGTTCTTTGAAACGATTACAATCAAAGACAAGGACTTCGGTTTCATTCCCGACCTTTACTCAATCTCAATGGGTGAATATGCAGACATTTCAACGTGGGCATCTGACGTGTCAACGAACATGGTGAAGATAATGGGAACGCTTTACCGCCCCATTGACAAGCGCGTTGGAAAAAAGTACACGATCGTTCCACACAGCAAGGCAAACCGCGAACTGGTTGAAGGCTACGTTGAACAAATGACACTCGAACAATTCAACGGTGCGATGCTTTTTTTTTCGACTTTGCTCAACGAACTAAGCAACACTTCGCTAGATTATTTGGAGAACGAGGTCAAGAAGTTGACGACGGAACTGACGGAGCAATTGAAGACCGAGAAGGACTGAATCAAGTACTCGGTCGCTACGGTTGGTATCATTTGTTTATGGAAGCGTGCGGGCGCGACATAACAAAGTTGGACGCAATTACGGAAAAATCAGCGTGGGAGATATTTACATTTATGACTTACCTAATAGATTACAATTATGTCGAACGTTCAAAGCTACAACGCGCTCATAGATAGATTCCACGCCTTCGCGTCGGGACACTTCATACTTAAAAGATTTTCACACGGACAGATTGAAGTTTCTGACTTAGAAAAGTTTGGTGAATATCCATTCATGCACGTCGTGCCTTCGAATGTTAGCTACTCAAAAGGAATGAAGACGTTTAGTTTTCAGATTGTCCTTGCTGACCTTCCGCGCGACAAAGAAGATAAACCCGAATACCAACGCGAAGTTCTTTCCGACCTTCAACGGATCGCGGAAGACTTGGTTGCGGAAATAACAAACCACCGCGTTTTATTCGGTGACTTAATCACAGTACAAAATGTCACGCTCGAACCATTCTTAGAAGAATTTCACCACACCCTAACCGGTTGGACGATTAGTTTAGATTTACTTGTTCCTTACTATTGGGACGCGTGTTCTATACCTGCGGAATGGAACGATATGTGGGAATCTTCAACAGGTGGTACGGGTTCTATCTTGACGTTCATTGATTCAATAGTACGCGATGAGAACGGAAACGTTTCGCTTGTCAACGACGAAGCGACACCAGCTCCAAACTACTACTACGGAACGGACGACGAAGGTGTTCGCGGTTGGTACTTGACTACTGACAACATCGGATTGACTTGCGAAACGATAGGCGACTGTCAAACGATTATTGACATCGAAGCGGCTATTGATGCTCTTGAAGAAGAAATTGTTTTGAAGGCAGATATAACAAGTATAAGCGTCGTTGGTTTCTCGAATGATTACAACGACCTTTCGAACCTTCCAACGATACCAACGGCAACGAGTGACTTAACAAACGATAGTGGCTTCATAACAATAGGTGACGTTCCTGCTCAGGTTAATGCTGATTGGAACAGCGTTAGTGGAGTAAGTGAGATTTTTAACAAGCCAACTATTCCTGCTGCTCAGATTCAATCCGATTGGAATCAAACAAACAATGTCTTGTTGGACTTCATTAAGAACAAACCAACGATTCCAACTTCACTACCGCCAACAGGTGCGGCAGGTGGTGACTTGACAGGCACTTATCCAAACCCAACAGTACACCGAGTTCACGGAGTAGACTTCCAAAGTGGAGCACCTGCTGTAGATGACACATGGATATACGTTAGCACCCCATTCGGAACACAACCTTTTCAATGGCAGCATAGCAAGTTAAAGACTTCTCAAGTTCAGAATGATTCAACCGTAACAGGAACGAATGCAGACGATGCGCTTGAGCATTTAGACAGCACTAAACAAGCGACGCTCGTTAGTGGTACTAATATCAAAACAGTTAATTCTAACTCGCTACTCGGCGCAGGTAACGTATCTGTTGGAACGGTAACAAGCGTAGCAGCATTGACGTTAGGCACAACGGGAACAGACCTAAGCAGCACCGTTGCAACGGGTACAACAACACCTGTAATTACTTTGAATGTACCAACGGCAAGCGCAGCAAATAGAGGTGCTTTGAGTGCTGCAGATTGGAGTACTTTTAACGGCAAATTCACGCTACCTTCTTTGACAAGTGGAAGTGTTCTATTCAGCAATGGAACAACCATAGCGCAAAATAACGCTAACTTCTTTTGGGACAATACAAATAGTCGATTAGGTATTGGTACGGTTACTCCTGCAAATAAACTTCATATTTTTGGAGCATCTGCTACTACGCCTGCTTTAGTTTTTACTACTGCAAATAGACCAACTGCAATGTCTCTCAATTACAATGATACTGCTCATACGGGTTACATTGATTTTGCAAATATATTTTACATAACGCGAGGCAACGGAACTACATTTCCTTTCTACATATCTGCAAATAGTAACGTGTTAATAAATTCATTAACAGACGCAGGGTACAAGCTCGATGTGAATGGGACTTTAAGAGTTATTGGAGCTACAACTTTAGGTACAACAAGTGCGTCTAACATAACAACGATTGCAACAAGCGGAAGTTCTAATATTTTAAATGTAACCAACACAGCAGGTACTTTTGTTTTCGGTGTAGATAGTGCAGGCGGTTACGCTCAACCGTCAACGGCAAATAGAGGAATGTGGTTTTACAATTCTTCAGCGAGTGCTTACATCGGTGCTGCTGCAAGTGGCTGTATTGCAATTAACACAACATCTCCTAACGCATCTGCAATTTTAGATGTGGTAAGTACAACGAAAGGAATTCTATTTCCGCGCATGACTACAACGCAAAAGAACGCTATTGCTTCACCTGCAAGCGGTCTTGTTGTTTACGATACTACTTTGGGTAAGTTATGCGTAAGAGGAGCAGCAGCGTGGGAAACAATAACATCACTTTAATAATTTATACAATGGCTAAAATACAACCCGTTATCTTTCCTTTAAACGCAGGAACAGCTACCGAAATGAGCGTACTCATTCTAAACTTTGAAACATCAGCAACAACTTGCACCACTTACTATGAATTAAAGAGCGACGAAGGAACTGTTCTAACGAATGGTAACTACACGCTAACCGAACAAGAATTTGCAGCATGGGGAACGGACAACGAGTGGGTTGCTGAGTGCGTGGCTAAGGCAATAGGAGTAACAATTATAAAAGAATAGTATGCAACTTACCGAAGAACATTTGAAGCAGTTAGACGCTTTCATTCAAGAGATGCCTGTCAAATTTGGCTTACCATTGATTCAATTCTTTAACAAGATTAAAGAAGATTCAGAAGTAGACAATGGCTAACGAACAGAGCGCACCAAACTTCTTCGCTGTCGTGAACGACATGGCTAAACGCTTTGTCGAATTGATGCAGTCCGACTATCGCATGAAGCGAAAAGTGGGACGCAACTACACGAACGCGGTTGCAAGTGGTACGCTCGAAAAGTCGTTAGCTTACAGGTTACAAATCAAAGGACAATCGATAAACATTTCGGTCTTTGCGAAGGGGAAAGCGGGACAATACTTTTTGTTTCGTGAAAAGGGCGTGAATGGAACACAGAAGTCACAGGGCGCACCGTACTCATTCAAACGCGGAAGCGGAAGCAAACCTGCAAAAGGTCAAATGTCGCCTATGCAACAAGCGATATACGACTGGATGTCGATAAAAGGAATACGACTACGCGACAAGTCAAGTGGAAAATTCAAGAAGTCAACTGAAGAACTAAAGCAACAGGTCGCAAAACTGATTATGTTCAAGGTAAGACGCGACGGAATAAAGGGGTGGAACGCGTTTGGGTACGCATACGAAAACATTTGGGACGAATACGAAGCGAAGGTGGTTGCGGCCTACGGCAAAGACTTCAACGCGGCAATAGAGAATCAATTAAACGATATAAAATAACATGGCAATTACAATAAACGACCAACCATACCAATACACGCCCGTCGGTCAACGGCTCATGCTTGTTTGCAGTTCAACGAACGTAGCCAACGCAGGCTTTCGTTTCGTGTTCGACTTCGGTTCGTTTCAGGTCAACGTACAACCAAACGCAGCGAGCAAAGGCATCTTAGACCTCGCGCCTATCTTCCGCGAATCATTATTTCACGACGCTTCTTTAATTACAACAACGAACGACGTAGACCCAAAAAGCGTTGCGTTTATTTCTTGCACGATAAAAGAAGGGTGGCTCGTTGACGGAGTGTTCACAATAAGCGGTAGCGGAATGGCTGACATCGACGACGTCTACGCGTTTCTTGCGGAATATCAAGTAAGCGACGGATACAAACCAAACCCAAACACACGCTACGCGCTCGACGGAATCACGAAGTATTTAATGAGCGAACGAAATGTCGACACTCACAAATGGAGCGAAGCGACGGCGCGTGGATTGTCAAGCAACTTCGTTTATATTCCAACGCGATTAGCTGACTGGGGTGTAATGTACACACCTTCAGCAACGGCATTGCTTGCCGACAGCGATTTCGACATTGCGGTTTTTTCAACTTACGATAATAACGATACTTTAATTGATACCGTAAATGTCAATTTAAGCAACGCAAATAATCTTGTCAATGTCATTGGTGCTAATCCTTCCAACTTGATAAATGGCGGTTTAGATTTTACAAACGTCAAATACTACACTATACAAATTGGAAAAGAAATCGCGTTCCCCGTTTACACGCCTGCTTCGCGCTTGTATTGTTTCTATCTTGTTCCTGACGATTGTCGCTTTGACAATGTTCGCTTGGGTTGGACGAATACTGTTGGCGGTGTGGATTACTTCAACTTCACGAAGAAGTCGGAGTTGTCGTTTAACTACGATCGTAAGCAATATCAAAAAGTAGTTGGAAGTTATAACGCTTCGTCGTTTGGTTTCGACACCTACGACAGAGGTGTAACCGACCGCTACGTCACAACAACGAAAGGACTACAAATAAACAGCGACTGGGTAAGCGTTGGTGAGTTCAACTTATTACAAACGCTTTGCCGTTCCAACGACGTATACATAATCAACGACGACGGAACAATGACACCCGTTCTTGTAGACACGCAGAACTTCGTTATCAAGGACGAACGCTATTCGAAACTTTACAACGTTACTTTGAATCTTAAATATTCTCAACCTGTTGGCTTATGATGAACCAAGTTATACTAACGCTAACGGACAGCAACGGCAACAGCGCGATTCTCGACCTTTATGAGAACGAGAAGATGCACTTGAATTACAAGTTCACGGACATTACCGACTTCGCTTCCGTAGGCAATTACTCGCAGGAATTTCGTGTTCCTGCAAGTGCAACGAATGTAGACTTCTTCGGTGCTATCTTCAACGTAAACTTCGACGGTTGGTTTGACTTCCGTAAGAAGGTCGAAGCGGTCTTAACCGTTAACACGATACCAATTGCAAGCGGTCACATTCAGGTTAAAAAGTTGTATTGGCAGAGCGGTAAGTTGTTCGAGTTTGAAGTTGTGTTCTTTGGTGAAGTACCGAACCTCGCGCGTCTGCTCAACGAGAAAAAGTTAAAGGACATTGAAACGATTGTCGCGGGCGACCTTGACTACGACTTACTTCACGCTAACGTTGAAACACCACCCAACGAACACACGATTCTAACGCTATGCGATAAGTGGAATCTTACTGCAAGTAACGTTGAAGGACAACCCGTTTATTCAACCGTTATTGCAGGGCAACCGACTTATAAACCGCTTTACGTTGGACACATGACACCTGCGGTAAAGGCGCAATACTTGTTTGACGAGATAATGAACGACGCAGGGTTGCAGTATTCGAGCGATAACCTTTCGAACTGTCTAGATAACGTCTACGTTCCATTCGTGAACGGGCAATACTTAGATACAAATGCAGGTTTGAACGACAACGCAAGTTTACTTGTAGCTACTTCAAACATATCAACAAATTTTAATTCTGGAACTACTTCGTTTTTCCCTTTGTATTTAGATTATGTTGAATATGAAGACGCAGGTTCTAATTGGAGTGGCGGTGTTTTTACCGCTCCTTTTTCTACTCAATACACATTTCAAATTTGGACAAATGGAACTTATACTATAAACGCAGGTGGTGGGCAATTTAGTTTATTGTTTCATTTTTTTGTAAATAACGAATACTCAACAGGTTTTATAAATCAATTTGATAATGGCGAAATTTTAGTAAATCAAAATATTACAATATCATTAACCCAAGGAGATACATTTAAGGTGTACATTGATAATGAAGGTGGTTTTATTACTGACGTCGATGTTGATTTAATAGGAAACGGAAGCGGTGGTATTGATGACTTTAGCGGAACGGGAATAAAACTTGTTTCGATGTCAACTGCATTAACTGAAGCAACAGTTCAAATGGAGTTCAACGCTCCAGACATGAAGCAAATTGATTTTATCACGTCAATTCAAAAGATGTTCAACCTTGTTTTCGTGGCGGACAAGACGCTACCAAACACGCTGAAGATTGAACCAATGGTTGAGTACATCGCAAGTGGAAACACGCTCGATTGGTCGCAGAAACTCGACTTGTCGAAAGATATTATGTATTCGCCAACGACCGACCTTCAAAAGTCTAAGTTCTCTTTCACATATACCGAAGACGGCGACTATTTCAATTCGGTTTACAAAGACAACGGGCGCATCTATGGACGTTATGAAGTAACTGAAAGCGACTTCGAAGTAATTAACGAGTTCGCAACAGGAGAAGAAAAGGTTGAGTTAGCATTTGCGTCTACACCTTCCTCACCTGTGGAAAATACAGACGTGGTTGTGCCTAAATTCTTAAATTCAGAAGGGGAATTCGTGCAACCTAAACCGCGCATACTTTATTACTTCGCTGACTTCTTTGTAAATATGTACGATGAAGTAAGCGGTGACGTATTGCAAACGGCTGTTAAGTGTTTGAATAACTACTCGACAATGAACGCGACGGTATCGGATAAAGACTTAAACTTTGCTCCCGAAATACCACCGCATACAATCATTGCGAACCCATATGAGAATCTTTACAACCGTTGGTGGCGTAACTACTACCGCGAGTTATTCGACGGACAGGCGCGCATCTTAGAAGGTATGTTTGCGCTAACGCTAAACGACATATTCACATTTCAATTCAGCGACAAAATATGGATAATCGATTCTTGGTGGCGCGTTCTTGAAATTAATGGCTACGTCGTAGGTGAACAAGACATGACAAGCGTCAAACTTATTCGTGTACTTGACATCGACAACGGCTGCGACCTTTTGCCTGTGTCCGCTAACTTAGACCAATCGTTAAATTGGGAAACACCGAACGGTGATCCTGCGGCAATAACGCAAGAATGTTGTTTGCGTTTCGGTTACAACTGGAACATAGCAAAGAACAATTGTTTCTCGCAGCCAAACGGCGGCACGCGTTCCTTCATAACACAACAACCACCGTCGTTAGCACCAACGCGATTTGGCGCACCGGTTAACTTCGGTGGTTCGATAACACAACCAGTTAGAACAATAACGACCGACTACGTTGTAACGTCTTTCGACCGCATGATTTTCGCAGATACAACGGCAAACGGCATAACGATTTACTTGCCTTCTGCAACAACAACAGCAGGACGTGAATTGATAATACAACGCGTTGTTTCGGGTGCTAATCCACTAACGATTCAAGCATACACAGGAGAAACGGTCGAAGGTAGCGGAAGCGTTACGTTGAGCGTAGCAGGTGATACAATAACAATAATAAGCAATGGAACAGATTTCAAAGGAACATCTTCAAAGTAAAGCAAGCGCAATGGTTGCCTGTTTAGAGTTCATAAAACTTAACGTTAAAAGCGAAAGCAACTACGGTCGCATCGCTAACGGCAAAAACAAACTAGCAAAATGGTTGTGTCGATTGCATAATTGTACGCCTATTTATGTAAACGTAGCGTTTTGGATATTTATAATTTATATAATCTTCTTCTAAAATGGCAAATACAATAGACTTCAATGTAGATAGTAACGCGATGACCGTTCTCAATCAGACGGCTACGGCTGCTGACGGTGCGGCGAAAGGTATTAAGACATTGAAGGCGCAATACGCCGACTTAAAAAAGCAACAAGACCAATTCGATCCAGGGACGGAAAAGTTCAACGCGCTTTCCCAAGAAATGGGTGTTCTTAAAGACCGCATGAACGACGCTGCCGAAGCGGTGAAGGGAAACACAGGGCCTGCGATTGAAGGAATGAGTGCGACGTTTGGAATCATGGGGCAACAGTTAGGCAATCTTGATTTCGAAGGACTAACGCAATCGATTGGAACGTTTAGCGCAAATCTTTCGCGCATTGATCCTAAAGCAATGATGGGTTCACTTAAAGCTATGTTAGCTGCGGGTGTTCAAGGTTTCAAAGCGTTGGGAAATGTCATTAAGCAAAACCCTATCTTTATTTTAGTAGGTGTAATTATTGGAATTATTGCATACTGGAAAGAGTTGAGCGACTTAGTTAGTGGAAAGAAGGGAATGTTGGAAAGTCTTAACAAACAAGCGGACGCATTAAAAACACAGGAACAATCGTTAACTCGTCAACTAGCGTTGCAAAAAGCGTTAGGCGAAGGAGCAGCAGCAATTTTAAGGACGGAACTAGATATGCTTGCAAACAAACAAAAGCAAGCCGAAGTAGCAATGGAAATAGCGGTTCTTGAAGATGACAAAGTAAAGTTCTTGGAAGCGCAGCAGCAGCAACTTCAAGCCATTAACGACGTAGAACTTCGGAGAATAAAAATACATAAAGACGCGCAAGCATTACTTGACAAAATTCGCGCGGGCAAAGACGACGAATACAATAAACAGCTTTTACAAAATCAAGCGTTTAGTGAATACAAAGCGCGCACGGAAGAACTTGGTGCAGAGCAGCAAAGAAACAACGAAAGAGCAAGACAAGTAAACAACGAAATTGCAGACGCGCAAAGAGCAGGAAACAAAGCGTTAGAAGAAAAGTTAATGTTAGAAAAACAATCTTTGTACAATCAGAATGTTTCCATTCAATCTAACAAAGACGAAATATGGAACGCGGGAATGGCTGCGAAAGAAGAAGTTAAGACGGAGAAAGAACTAGCAAGAATAGCAGCAAGCAAAGCTAAACAAGCGGAACGTAAAAGCGCAGCGGATGCAGCAGCTAAAAAGTTAGCAGACGATATTCTTGCAGTCGAGCAGCACATGGTTGAGGTTCAACGTTCTTTGATGGCTGACAAAGACAGAGAAATTTTACTATTACAAGAAAAGCAAGCGCAAGAATTAAAGACATACGAGAAAGGAAAAAAGAGCGCGGAAGATTTGGCCAAACTAAAAACTTCACACGCTACTGAATTAAAAATTCTAACGGATAAGTACGACAAAGAAGCGCAAGAAAAAGAAGCTGAAAAGAAACTAAAAGAAGAAGAAGCAAGACAAAAAGAACTTGAACGCGTTGAAGAACAATATCAGCTTCTTCAAAAACTTAAAAGCGACGCTTTAGAAAACGAAATAAACGAAGCGGTTTTATCGGCTGAAAAACTTCAGGAATTAGCAACGGGCAATCCAGAATTAGAACTTGCAATTCAAGAAGACCTAAAAAAGAAACTTGCTGAAATAACTAAAAAGTATTTAGACAAGCAAGTTGAAGACACCAAAAAATCGGAAGCGGAAATATCAGCAGCAAAACAAGCAACGCAAGATTTTAGATTGAAGCAATTAGGCGAATCATTCGCAGCACTTGGAGCGTTAAACGACGCGTTTACAAAGAAGGGACAACAACAATCGAAGAAACAATTTCAGATTCAAAAAGCGTTGAATCTCGCGTCGGCTGTAGTCGATACTTACGGCGGTATCAATAGAGCGTTGAACGACAAGACAATGCCTTCAACAACAGCGCGTATTATTCAAGCGTCAATCGTTGGCGCAATGGGACTGGCTAACGTTATCAAAATATCAAAGACAGAATACGGCAACGCGTCCGCACCTTCGGGAACGAATATGAGCGCGGGCGGTGGTGGCGACGCAGGAACAACAGCCCCTTCACCTGCAAACTTCGCCTTCTTGCAGAACCAACCCAACCAACAACCACCGCTTCAGGCGTACGTCGTTGGAACGCAGGTGTCGAGCAACTTAGAAGCGCAACAATTAATTCAAAATCAATCTCGCTTAGGCGGTTAAAAAAAACAATATGAAAAAAATTAAAGTTATTGAATACGGCATTGACGATGCGGGTTTGCTCGGAGTATTCGCGATTAGCGTTGTTGAACAACCTGCAATCGGGGTTGACTTCGTTGCGCTTTCAGAACAACACAGCGTCAAGTTCAAAGAAGATTTTAGAGGACTGTTGTACGGTGCTTTGCTTATTCCTGACCAACTCATTTACAGACGCGACGACGCAACTAACGAAGAATACTATGTGAAGTATTCAAAGGACACTATTCGCGCTATTGCTTACAACTACTTAAAGCAATCAAACCAAAACAACGCAACGGTTGAACACGCGAAAGTGGTTGAAGGAGTGTCGTTGGTTGAAACGTGGATAATCGAAGGCGAAAACGACAAGTCTAAAAACTTTGGCTTCGACCTACCGGAAGGAACGTGGTTCGGTTGCATGAAGGTCGAGAACGACGAAGTGAAACAACAGATTCAAAACAAAGAAGTGTTGGGTTTCTCAATCGAAGGAAACTTTGCCGTTGAGAAAGAAATGTACATGAGTAAGCACGACGAATTTGCTGCCATTCTTGACGAAATAAACGAACTTCTAAAAGGCGAGTAATGAATATCGAAGCAGGTGGTTTCCTGAAGGTTGAACTATTCAACGACGACGCTAACCTGTTTCTTCTTGCACTCACAAAGATTACAAAAGAAGGTGCTGCAATGGGTTTTAAGACCTATGGATTGAATGAACAGGAAGTGAAGGTACTGAATGACATTCTCGAAAATTTAGGATAAAAAAAACGGGGGTAACTACTCCCCCGTTCAAACCTAAAATCAAAATCAACTAATGAAAAGTCGAATTGTGAAACAAATATACGCTCTTTTCTATTTAGGTACTAAACATTTAATAAACACTTATATGAATTTACGAGAAAAAGTAAACGCTCTTTTCGCAAAACACAATGTAAGCCTATCTGCTGAAGAAGTAGTTGAGGTGAAGCAAATGGTTGAAGCGATACTACAAGACGGAACAAGTATCTACTCAGACAGCGACGCGTGGGCGGTTGGTGTTCGTGCATTCGCTAAAGACATGGACGGCAACGAGGTTGCGTTAATGGACGGTGAATACACAACAGCAGAAGGTCTTGTTGTAACTGTTACAGGAGGTCTTGTTGAAGAAATCGCAGACGCTGCTGAAGAAGCACCAGAAGCGGAAGTTGCACCCGTTGAGGTTGTAGCTGAAGAACAAGCATCTGAATCACTAAGCGCGGAAGTTGAAGGACTTTTGTCGTTGGTTGCAAAACTTGAAAGCGAACTTGCTGACATGAAGAAAGCAAACACAGAACTTTCAAGCGAAGTAACAAAATTAAGCGCACAGCCTGCCGCTACTTCAATCAAAGAAGTAAAGCAAGCAAAACAAACACCTTCGAAGCCATACGCTAAAATGTCGGCTGAAGAACGTTTCTTATTTCATCTTAAAAAATAATAAAAAAACAAACAATAAAAAATGGCTACTACCACTTCATTAACTTCTACCTACGCAGGTAGAGAAGCAGCAGGATATATCCGCGCTGCATTCTTGAGTAACGAGTCTTTGGCTGCGGTTACCTTCAAAGAAAACATCGAGTACAAGCAAGTTGTTCGCAAATTAGTTGATTCTATCACTTTTGCAAACGCTACTTGTGACTTCACACCAACAGGAACAGTTACTCTTACTGAGCGTATCTTGACTTTGGAAAAATTCCAAGTTCACAGACAACTTTGTAAGAAAGACTTTTTAATTGACTGGGAAGCAAGAGAAGAACAAAACGGAAACCTTCACGCTTCTTTGACTGACGCATTAATTGCTAACGTTTTAGCGGGTGTTGCAGCACGCAACGAGGTTCTTATATGGCAGGGTGTTAACGCTAACGCTGGCGAGTACGATGGTTTCGAAACTTTGTTCTTAGCTGACGCTGCGGTTCTTGATGTTTCTTCTCCAGTAGCAATTGATGCTACTAATGTAATCGAAGAAATGGGACGCTTAGTTCTTACCCTTCCAACGCGCGTTCGTCGTGCAACTGAGAAGCCTGTAATCGCAGTTTCTTCTAACGTTGCTGAGGCATACAGAAGTGCAATTCTTGGTCTTGGTGGTGGTTACTACCTTTATCAAGGAGAATCAGTTGTAATGAATTGGCAGGGACAGTATGACGTTATTGAGTGCCCAGGTATGTCCGACGACACAATGGCGTTTTACCAAAAGTCAAACCTTTGGTTCGGTACTAACTTGATGGATCAATGGAACAATGTAGCAGTTTTGGATATGTATGCACATGACCTTTCTGACAACGTTCGTTTCGCTGCTTCTTTCTTCGCAGGTGTACAATACGGCTTCGGAAACGAAATCGCATTTTACCAAGCATAATTCAACCATTCTAACCCTTGCATAAACAGAGGTAGCGGTTAAACACCGCTCCTCTTTTGTGCTAATAAAAACATACAAATATGGCATGTGAATTAAGCACAGGATTTACACTCGATTGCAAAGACGGCATCGGTGGTATTAAGAAAATTATTCTTTGTGACACGGTTACTTCGTTAACTTTTGACGCAAACGAAATTGTTACTGCTATCGTTGGTCCAGTTTCAGGTGATTTGTACACATACGAATTACCAACGCAAACAGGATCGTTCGAAGAAACAATTAACTTCAACCGTGATGCAGGAACTATTTTCTACACGCAGACGGTAAACGTTATGTTAAACAAATTAAGCGCTCCTAAGCGTTTAGAATTGCAAACAGTTGCACAAGGTCGTCCGATTGTTTTCGTTAACGATTCAAACGACAACTGGTGGGCTGTTGGTTATGAGTTCGGTGCTGACCTTTCTACTGCAACAGCAGCTACAGGAACTGCACTTGGTGACATGAATGGTTTCACACTTGCATTTGTACACGAAACTCCAAAGAGAGCGTACAAATTGAGCGGTACTCCTTTGTCAATTCTTGACTAATCAAAAAAACTTTTACACACATAGGGACAAAGCGTCCCTATGTGTTGTAATTTTAACGTAAAGGGAAAAGATAGAATGGTTTATCTCAACACAAATACAGCGAATCAATACGCGTGGCTTTCGTTAGACGAAGGACGTGCCTATTTCAACGTTGCCTTTACTCATTACCTTCTTGTCATGACTTACGAAATGACAGGTGAACAACTCGCGCAAGTGGTCGAAGTAATAAACGAGAACGAACGCGTAACTAAAATAAGACTTACAACCGTTGGTTTGGTCGATGCAGGTCGTTATCATTACGAAGTGTACGGACAAAACAGCAGCAGCAATATAGACCCAACCAACGCCGCCGTTCTTGGCTTGATTGAAAAAAGTTTAATGATTTTACAAGACGAAACAATTTTCTTTGACGTTTCTTCACCGACAATTCCTGTCGACGTAATTTATACAGGTGCATAACATGAGCAATATTCAAGCAATAAATCTTTCAGCTTACGAACCAATTGAAGCGGTTGAAAAAGAGAATCGTGCGGGTTGGATTGACTACGGTTTTAACAACTTATTTCCGCAGCACCTAATCACGCTTTATTACAACAGCCCTATTCATAACGCGTTGACGAACTCAATTGCTTACATGATTGAAGGCAAAGGTACCGGTACGATTCTCGACAACGCATTGCAAGGTATTGCATTCGACTTAAAACTTCAGGGTTCATTTTGTGCTGAAGTAATATGGTCGTTGGACTTCACTCGCGTTGTTAAAATCAATCACTTGCCATTTGAGAACTGTCGTTTAGCTTACGACAAAGAAGAAGAAGACATCACAGGAATTTGGTATTCTCGCGACTGGGCTAACTCAAGAAGTAAGAAAGGAAAGCCTGAGTTCATTCCTTCATTCAATCCTTCACAGGCGCAAGAACAACCGAGACAAGTTATTTACGCACACGGAATGATGGCAGGAAGTTCGTACTATGCGAAACCCGACTACTTCGGCGCGTTGAACTACGTTGAGTTGTCCTATCAAATGGGCATGTACCACGTCAATAATATCTTGAATGGTCTATTCCCTTCATTCATTATTAACTTCTTGAATGGTATTCCGCAAAAAGAAGAACGTGAAGCAATACGTCGTGAGTGGGAAACAAGATTGAGCGGTGCAAGTAACGCGGGTAAGTTCTTAATGACCTTCAACGAGGATCCTTCACGCGCTCCGCAAATTGAATCGTTCCCTTTGTCGGACGCTGATAAGCAATATCAATTCTTAAGCGAAGAAACAGCAAAGCAAATCATGGTAGGACACCGCGTTGTTTCGCCATTGATTCACGGCATACGCGACACGACAGGATTCGGTTCGAATAAGGACGAAATGATTGTTGGTTTAGAGATATTCAACACGCAGGTTATTCGTCCATATCAAAGAATTATTGAAGAAGTCTTCACACCGATTTTAGGCGACGTAAATATTGAGATGAACTCAGTATTCGACGACGGAGTTGCAATCGATTCTAACGCACCTATTGACGTAATAGACATACCTTCAACAGACGTAACAGAAACACCAACAGAATCTAGTGAAAAAGTTAGTGACGTAACGTACAACGGTGCGCAAATCGCTTCCGCTTTGGATATTGTCGCAGCGGTTGGTACAGGAACACTAACGCAAGAACAAGCAATTGTTTTCTTGGTTCAGTTCTTAGGTCTTGACGTGGACGTTGCGAAGTCGATGTTTCAAACAGGCGGTGACGCGGTGGCTAAACTGTCCGCTCAAAAAAAAAAAGTAGTTGCGAAGAAGAAAGTTGCGGTTGCTGAGAACAAGATAAGCGCAGAAGATAGCGCGTTGTGGTTGGCTTATCTTAAAGAGAAAGCGGAATACGTCAACGAAGAAGAATGGGA
>Ga0209297_1000358_pt1 | contig 29763 bp, 29 predicted proteins | sample S_130805_MF_Meta_FD_187322 | JGI IMG/M metagenome (GOLD analysis project Ga0209297, IMG submission 187322) | Freshwater microbial communities from Lake Simoncouche, Canada to study carbon cycling - S_130805_MF_MetaG (SPAdes) (version 2) | ecosystem: Environmental > Aquatic > Freshwater > Lake ...
ACCGCCGCCACACTGGGCTGGGACGTGCAAATTTTCTTCACCTTCTATGGTCTGCAGTTGCTGCGCAAGAGCCTCGATGGCATCAAGATCAGTCCGCTGGCCAACCCTGCCATGCCGATGCCCGTGCCGATGCCGGTCATGGTTCAGATGTTGCCGGGCATGGAATCCATGGCGACGATGATGATGAAGAACAAGATGAAGAAGAAGGGTGTCGCGTCGCTGCAGGAACTGCGGGACATTTGCCTGGAGGCAGAAGTCAAGTTTGTTGCCTGCCAGATGACAGTGGACTTGTTCGAGTTCAAGACCAGCGAATTTATTGACGGCATTGAATATGGCGGGGCCGCCACCTTCATGAAGTTTGCCGGCGAATCCGACGTTTGCCTCTTCATTTGAGGGTTTGCGGTGACGAGGCCAGAAAGTGCAAGTGCACAGCCCGGGCAGGCTGGTTTTTGAGATGCTCGAATTAGCCTATGACGCAGTGGAAGCGGACTTTGATCAGCTGGTGCTGGAGCGTTCGCAGACGGTGCCCGTTTTGCTCGACATTGGCGCAGAGTGGTGCAGCCCTTGTCGGGTGATGGGGCCGATGCTGGAAAGACTGGCCAACCAGTACCAGGGCAAGTTCTTGCTGGCAAAGGTCGATGCTGACGAAAACATGCGCATCGCTGGCCGACACCATGTGAAAGGCTTCCCGACGATCATCGGCTACAGCCACGGCTTGGTTGTTGGCCGTTTTCACGGAGCGCAGACAGAGAGTTTTGTGCGCCGTTTCATTGACGATTTGATCAAGCGCCATGCTTCGGAGCGCGCTGGCGCCGCGTGGCGCTCTGGCTCTACATCACTTGCATGAATATCTGCGCTGCTGCGACACCAGCGGCGCGTAATTCATCATGCAGGGTGGTGACAAAATCTCGCGGCCCAGCCAAATAAAAGTCGCAGTCAATGTCAAACAGATCGGCGCGCATGGACTTGAGAATCTTCCTTGCGCCGACGGTGACATCCGGATGTGTCACCAGCTCGTATTCAAACTGGTCCAGCGCCTCCGACCAGGCGCGGCAATGATTACCCAAAAAGTGTCCATCACTGCGGGTCGCCAGCCAGAAAAGTGAGAGTGATGGATAGGCTTCAAGTGACAAGGCATGCTCGATCAGACTGTTGATGGGTACGAAACCATAGTCACAGGCGGCAAATACCAGGGGCCGGTGGCCATCGGCCAAGACAAACTCGCCGCTGGGACCCGATACGGTGATAGCGGCGCCGGGTTGTATGTCACCGGCAAACAGAAGTCGAGCGAACTCGTCGGAATCATCGCGGCCAATGAAAAAAAGCAAGTTGCGGTCATCGCACGGGCAGCTTCCGATCGGGTAGGTGCTGTGCACATCATCTTGTCCAGGTAGTTTCCAGCCCAGCGACACCGATTGGCCCGCCAGAAAGCGCAGCCTCTGGCTGCGCGGAGATTGCAGATGAAGCAGACGTGTATCGGGCGCCAGTTCACTGACCGCACGTACGTGCGCCATGATGAGTTGTTCCGGAATATCCTGCGGACCACGGGCTTCCAGCATTTCCAGCGTGAGCTCGCTGCTCGCTGCTGTGTGGCAACACATCAGGGTGTAACCCTGCGCCTTCTCGGCTTCCGAAAGGAGGTAGTTGAAATTTTGGGTCTTAACAACCTCGCCAGAAATAACGCGCACTTTGCACATGCCACAACTGCCATCCGAACAGCCGTAATTGAGTTTAAGGCCGGAATGAAGACCCGATTGCAGCAGGTTGGCACGCCCTTCAACCAGGAACTCGTGCCCGCTGGGGCGCACGGTAACCTGCGCGGTCATGACTTTGAGCATGTCGTCCATCACTTCGAACAGATCAACCGATTCGGTCGCCAGGGCCTTGGCAAGGCCCTGGGTGACCTGTTGTTCCAGCTCCCGCCATCCGCCTTCGCTCGGATGTTGACGGATGCTTTCCCGTACTCTCGTTTGCAGCGAAATGACCAACTCGTGGTAGCGCTGCAAATGGAGTCGCACGTCGGCCAGTTCCTGGCTTTGTGCAAACACTCGTTGCGAAAGAACTTCCTGACTTGGCAATGGACGCTCGCGCACTTCCTGCGCCTGGTCAAGCGACCTTGATACCAACAACCGTGTATGGGGATATAGAGCCATCAAGGAGTCAATCGCTACCAGGCCTTGATTGAGGACCAGCAGGCCATCGCGCACTTGGCTCTGCAGCACACTGCGTGAAACTCCCAGTAACTGGGCGGCACGCGAAACGCTTACATGTTGTGCCATGGTGCTTGCCTGCTGTTTGTTCAGTAACTAGGCAGCCTGCATGCGCTCGCTGGCCGGCCCGGGTTGACGCAAGCGATCGAGATAGCGGGCGCGGTAGAGCAAGCGCGGTTGCTGTGGATCGTCGATAAAGCCGGCGCGGTCATGCAGCACGTTGTTGCATACCAGTCCCATGCCGGGCTGCAGTGTCAGGCGAAATACGGGGGATGCATCGCTCGCCAGGAATTGTTCGAGAAACGCCACGGCAGCCTGGGTCACTGAATCCTTCTTCCACAGCACACTGCGCGTGCGTGCGGTGTAGCGCATGTGCAGTGCGGTGCATGAAGGATCTATAGAGAAAACTGGGCCGGTCTGCTCCGGGCGGGCCACTCCATCCTGGTCCAGCCGCGCTGGGATGGTCATCGCATCGGGCGCCATCAGCGCGCGCACCCAGTCCGGGTTGGCTTCACGCAAAGCAATGTAGGCCATTTCATGGTCCATCAGTGCGCTCTCACCGCCTGCGCTTGCGGCACGCACGCAATGCAAAATCATGGCCCGGATGTGCCGTGACTCCGGGTGGTAGTAGCCATCGGTATGCCACTTGATGGGCCGGTTGGTGTACGGTATGAACGCGGCACGCTCGCCTGCTGGGGCGGCTACCCTGATCTGCGAAATGCAGTCCTCGTCGGCCAGCCAATTACCGTCGAGCCGATGCATGCCAAGCTGCTGCGCCAGCAGCCGCGGGATGTCTTTACCCTCCCTTTGCAGCGGGCTGCGATAGATCGCCATATTGGCGACCTTACAGCGTTCCAGCAGCGCTTGCTGCTCAGACCGGCTTAGTGCGCACGGATCGACCACGGGAACGATAAGGTCCCTGGCCAGGCGCGGTTGGTTTTGCCGCTTGGCGTCGCGCCAACGCTGGTAGGGGGCTTGATGGTTCAGGTCAAAGGGAGTGTCTGTCACGGTGCGTACTCAGTCGGCGCTAGCCATGCTGCGAGCCATGCCGCGAGATGGGCGTGGAGCGCGAGGTTCGGTGGACAATGCGCCCTGCATCGCGCGCTGCAGCATTTCCATGGCCTGCGGTATTTCAGTGGCCATCATCTGATCTATGACCCAACGCTGGTCCTTCTTGGGCATGAACGACTCAATGCGATGCCCCAAGTAGCGTACAAAGCCAAAGTCAGGCCCCTGCGCGTCGTAGTCGAACTCAGCGTAGGCATCAGCCGACTCGTTGAACAGGTCGATAAAGGTTTCAAAATGACTGGGCTGACCGGTCGGTGGCAGGCCCAGGAACAGGTCCTCGTTTTCCTGCAACACTTCGGCCACGCGCCGCACCAGCGCTGTGGTGAACTCGGCGCGGTTCAGTGCCTCCATGCGCAGATACGCCATGCGGTCGATCACATGGGTCAGGAAAACCAGCACCTCACGGGTGAACGAAAAATACTGCGGCCCGACTTCGATATCGAAGCCGGCTGAGCGCATTTGTTTGAGCGTATTTTGTGCCACTCGCCAGGCGACAGACGCCATCACACTGGCGACTTGCTGCGACGTCTTGGTGGCTCCGCCTTGGAACCACCCGCTCTTGATCCGGATCTTGGCCATATCAAACCCGTACCTGTGGGGGGCAACGAAGTACGCGAAGCGACAAGCGTGGGGGCATTTAGTACCCGCCCTTGCCAAGCGGCTGCGGCAGACCCGCCACCTTGGGCCCCTGCTTAGCCGGGCCAAGGGGGAACAGGTCGTACAGGTACTTGCTGTCCGCCGCTGGTCGGACTTCAGCCATGCCCTTGAGCATGTTACGAAAGTTTGGGGTGTGTCCGTGTTCGCGGTACTGCTCGCGCAGGTAGTTCACGACCTCCCAATGCGCATCGGTCAACTCAATGCCCTCTGCCAGTGCGATGATGCGAACGGCTTCATCATCGTAGTCGGGCTCCAGAAGGAAGCCTTGCGCGTCTGTTTCGTGTTCATCTCCGTTGATGTTATAGCCCATTGTCTGATCTCCTTTTAGCAAAAATATTTGGCAATCTTTATACCGCAGCAGCTGACTTGTGAGCCACAAAAATTCCGCAACCCAGCAGGCGGTGCCGCCCCAGTCCGTGCTGCTGTAGTCGCAGTGACTGTTGCGCCGGCAGGGAGTGCAGCATCAGGCTGAAGGTGTTGAGCTCGGCGCCCGCCGTCAGCATCTTCTGGTGCTTTCCACAGACCCGCTCGCCGGTGATTTCCAGGTCCGCCAGCTCGCGCTCCACCAGCGCCATGAAGCGCATTTCGTCCGCACTGTCGGCAGCCACCTTGTACGCATACAAGGTGGCATGGGCCTGCAGTTCACGCAGGCGCGCTGGCCCCAGGTCGATGCGATGTCCGGCCACGCTGAGTTCGAGCCGTGGCAGCGCGAGCAAGTCGACTGAGCGTTGGGCTGTTACCCGCAGCAACAGCCGCGCGCGCTGCGACAGCAGGCCTGATTCCAGGCTGCCTTGCACCATTTTGATGGCGTGAATTCCGGCCAGCGGATCGGTCTCAAGCCAAGGCCACTGCGCAGTCAGCAGTTGCTGCAGGGGCAGGGCATGGTCACGCGGCAAGGTTGACCCCTTGATCGGAAACACTGCATCGACCACGGTATCAGCCATTGCTTGCAAAGCGGTCATCCTGGCTCCTGCGCTGGTGGCGCTGCTGGTGTCTGGACTTGCGCCCAGTCGAGCAAGGCTTGACCCCAAAGAAGGGCGGTGTGTGGGTCGATTTCAAACACCGTGAATCTGCTTCGCTCTCGAATCCGCGTGCGCAGCAAGCTCATGCCGCCGGCGTCATAGTCCAGTTGCTGTAGTTCGATGACTTGTCCACCCATGGGACAGGTCAGCTTTGCGAGCGGTGTAATGGTCGTCATGGTGCCGAATTTCTGTCAACACCTCTAATTTGGCGCAAGGGCAGTACTGCCGTCTATAACCGGCACGGGTGGGGGCATATAGCCCCAATGGGTAGCACTGAATAGTCAACGCGGGTGATAGCGGACGTCGCTCAGTGACACGTACTATCTGCTTCAGAGTTGACTGAGAAACGTCCACCGAGAGGCAACTGTCAACCAAGAGAAATTGACCAATCGGCGCACACCGTTCGCCCCTGACAGGAGACACCATGAGCAAAACACCGCACGACACCCCCATGCTCGATCAATTGGAGAGCGGGCCGTGGCCGAGCTTCGTCACTGGCCTGAAACGCCTGGCCAAAGACAATGACTACATGACCGATCTGGTGGGTCAGCTCGAGCACTCGTACAAGACCCGCAAGGGCTATTGGAAGGGTGGCACGGTAGGGGTTTTTGGTTACGGCGGTGGCGTGATTCCCCGATTCTCCGAGGTGGCAGACATGTTCCCTGCCTCCAAAGAATTTCACACGCTGCGCATTCAGCCGCCGGCCGGCATGCACTACAACACGGAGGTGCTGCGCAAATTGTGCGATGTTTGGGAAAGGCATGGCTCCGGCCTGATTGCTTTTCATGGCCAGTCGGGTGACATCATGTTCCAGGGCACCAGCACGGCCAAGGTGCAGGGTGCGTTCGATGAGTTCAACGAAATGGGTTTTGACATGGGTGGCGCGGGCCCGGCATTGCGCACGTCGATGTCCTGCGTCGGAGCGGCGCGCTGCGAGCAGTCCTGTTTTGATGAGGCGCGGGCGCACCGCAAGGTGGTTAACAGCTTTCTGGACGACATGCATCGCCCGGCCTTGCCGTACAAGTTCAAGTTCAAGTTTTCCGGCTGCCCGAACGATTGCATGAATTCCATTCAGCGGTCTGACATGGCCGTCATTGGAACCTGGAGAGACAACATGCGCACCGACGAAGCGCTGGCACGCAAGTGGTTCGCCAAGCACGGCATGACCGAGCTGGTGAACGATGTGGTGAGCCGCTGTCCTACCAAGACCATCATGCTCAAGGAGACCAAGGATCTCTGCACGGGCCCGAAGATCTCCAGCGTCGCGCTCAATGACACGCAATCACTGGAAATCGACAACGCCAACTGCGTGCGTTGCATGCATTGCATCAATGTCATGACCGGGGCGCTGGCTACCGGCACGGACAAGGGTGTGACGATCCTGATGGGTGGCAAACGCACGCTCAAGATCGGCGACCTGATGGGCACCGTTGTCGTGCCCTTCATGCCGATGAAGACCGAAGAAGACTATGAAGCCCTGGTGGAGCTTGGTCAGAAAACCATTGATTTCTTTGCCGAAAATGCGCTGGAACACGAGCGCACCGGTGAAATGATTGAACGGATCGGCCTAGTCAACTTCCTTGAAGGCATAGAACTGGCGATTGACCCGAGCATGGTTTCCACGCCACGTACCAACCCTTATGTCCGGATTGACGGCTGAGACAAGGAAGTGGCCAGGAGCAAGCGACAGCCACACGACAGCATGACAGTAGTTCAAAGTTTCTGACGAAAACAGGAAGACAAACATGGCAACTATGCGCACCCCCATTGAAAGCGGCGTACCCGATAACAAGCAGTATCTGCACCCGCTGATGCTGAAGAACTATGGCAACTGGAAGTACCACGACCGGCCGCGCCCGGGTGTACTGCATCATGTCGCGCATGGCGGCGACGAAATCTGGACGGTACGCGCCGGCACGCAGCGCCAGATGGACCTGTTCACTGTGCGCAAGCTGTGCGATATCGCCGACAACTATGCCGACGGACATGTGCGTTTCACGATCCGTTCCAACATCGAGTACATGGTGGCCGAGGAGACGCGTGTCGCGCCCTTGATCGAAGCGCTGGAGGGCAGCGGCTTTCCGGTCGGTGGCACCGGCAACTCGGTGACCATGATCGCGCATACCCAGGGCTGGCTGCACTGCGATATTCCTGGCACCGACGCCTCCGGCGTGGTCAAGGCGCTGATGGACGAACTGCACTATGAATTCAGGCACGAGGAGATGCCGAATCGGGTTCACATGTCCACTTCATGTTGCGAAATCAATTGCGGTGGGCAGGCCGACATAGCAATCATCGTGCAGTACACCAAGCCGCCCAAGATCAACCATGATCTGGTCGCCAACGTGTGCGAGCGTCCGCTGGTCGTAGCGCGCTGTCCGGTGGCCGCCATCCGGCCGGCTATGGTCAACGGTAAGCCTTCGCTGGAAATTGATGAGGCCAAGTGCATGTGTTGCGGCGCCTGCTACCCGCCGTGCCCGCCGATGCAAATCAACGATGCCGAGCACACCAAGCTCTCGATCTGGGTAGGCGGCAAGAATTCGAATGCCCGTGCGAAGCCGACTTTCATGAAAATGGTCGCTTCAGGATTGCCCAACAATCCACCGCGCTGGGTTGAGGTCGCCGCCGTTGTGAAGAAGATTCTGCATGTCTACAAGGAGGACGGTCGGCCTTGGGAGCGTCTCTCCGATTGGGTTGAGCGTATCGGCTGGCCGCGGTTCTTTGAGAAGTGCGACCTGCCTTTCTCGAAATACCTGATCGATGACTGGCGCGGGTCCCGCGCTAGCCTGAATGCATCGACCCACATCCGCTTCTGAGCGTCCTTTATCGATACAGGAATTGAACTCGCCATGAAATTCGGTTTACTTGTCAGCGAAGGCCCCTACACGCACCAGGCTTCCGACAGCGCCTACCAGTTTGTGGTCGCTGCACTGGCCAAAGGCCACGAAATCCAGCGCGTGTTCTTCTACCACGACGGGGTCAACAATGCGACCCGCCTGACCGAGCCACCGCAGGACGACCGCCATGTCGTGAACCGCTGGTCGGCGCTGGCGGCAGCGAACAAGGTGGACCTGGTGGTGTGCGTGGCAGCCGCCTTACGCCGCGGTATCAAGGAAGAAGTTCTGGCCCCGGGCTTTCGGATTTCGGGGCTGGGCCAGCTGGTCGACAGTGGAATCAAGACGGATCGCCTTGTCACTTTTGGCGATTGATGGACGCAACCGACGAGACCAAAAAAATGAGTGAACAACCAACAAGCGGCGGCAGCGGCCCTAAAGTCAAGAAGTTCATGTTTGTGAACCGAAAGGCACCTTACGGCACCATTTACGCACTGGAAAGCCTGGAGGTGGTGTTGATCGCCGCCACTTTCGATCAGGACGTGAGTCTGGTCTTCATCGACGATGGCGTCTATGAACTGGTCAAGGGCCAGCAGACCAAAGGCATAGGCATGAAGAACTTTTCACCCAGCTACCGAGCGCTGGACGGTTATGACGTGGAAAAGCTCTATGTTGACCGTAACTCACTGGAGCAGCGCGGCCTGACGGAGAAGGATCTGCTGGTTCCGGTGGAGGTGTTCGACGCACAGCAAATGGGTCAACTCATGGCGCAACAAGATGTGATCTTGAGCTTTTAGTGAAAAGGACAAACCATCATGTTGCATATTGTCAATAAGTCGCCGTTCCAGACCAGCACACTCCAGAGCTGTTTGCGAATGGCCCAACCCGGCAACGCGCTGCTGCTGATCGAAGACGGCGTTTACGGGGCCACCGTAGGCAGCGCTATGGAATCTGTCATCCGCGAGGCCTGCGCCACGCTCAAGGTTTATGCACTGCGACCCGACCTCGATGCCCGCGGCGTGCTGGGCAAACTGATTGACGGCGTGACAGCGGTCGATTACGACGGTTTTGTCGATTTGACGGTGGAATACAAGACATCACATTCCTGGCTGTGAGGCGAGGGCGCGCCAGTTACAACTTTTTATCTGGAGAACAACATGAGTTTTGAAATCAACGGTACGACCTTCGAGACAGATGAAGAAGGTTACCTTCTCAACCTGGCCGAATGGACTCCCGAGGCTGCGGTCTTTCTGGCGGAAGAGGAAAAGGTTCCACTCAGTGATAACCACTGGGAAGTCATCAACTTCCTGCGTGAGTACTACAACGAATACCAGATCGCGCCCGCCGTGCGCGTGCTGACCAAGGCCATCGGCAAGCAATTTGGCGAGGAAAAAGGCAACAGCAAGTACCTGTATGACTTGTTTCCCTACGGTCCAGCCAAACAAGCCTGCAAAATTGCCGGTCTGCCCAAGCCGACCGGCTGTATCTAAGGCCAGCGCCGGACTCTGACATGTCGATGCTGACGCTTAGCTACGCCCTGTTGCTCTATGTCGCCACGGGGGTGCTGGTCGTCGGCCTGAGCCTGAAACTGCGCAGCTACATCAAAACACCGGCGCCGCTGAAGATTCCCACGACTCCAGCGCCGACCACGGTCGCCGGCGTGGGCTGGCGCATGGCCCGCGAGGCCGTTTTGTTTGAAAGTCTGTTCAAGTCGAGTAAGTGGACCTGGCTGTTTGGCTGGGCTTTTCACGTCGCGCTGCTGCTGGTGGTGTTGCGTCACCTGCGCTATTTTCAGGAGCCGGTGTGGCTGCCGGTGGTATTGGTTCAACCCTTGGGTACCATCGCCGGCATTGCCATGGTGGCGGCACTGGGCGCTTTGTGGGCCAGACGCTGGCTGGTTGACCGCGTACGTTACATCTCGACACCTTCGGATCACCTGATGCTGGCGCTGCTGCTGGCGATCGGCTTGAGCGGGCTTGGCATGCGGTTTGTCGTGCACACCGACATTGTGGCCGTGAAGGGTTTCATACTGGGCTTGCTGCGCTTTGACTGGCAGGCGCTGCCCGCTGACCCGCTGCTGCTGGCGCATCTGGCACTGGTGGTTCTGCTCATGATCATCTTTCCTATCAGCAAGCTTTTGCACGCGCCAGGAATGTTCTTCAGTCCGACCCGCAATCAGGCCGATAACGCCCGCGAAGTGCGGCATATCTCTGCCTGGGCTGCCGCACTCGACAAGCGTCCCTGAACACGGACACGCACCATGGCCACCGCTGCATTTGAAACCCCCAAGCTCAAGAGCTACCCGGTCATTCCGCTGGTACAGGTGGGTGCGATGTCGCACCTCAAACCCTTTGTGGCGGGCGCACCGCTGCAAAAGGCACTTGGTTTCCCGGAACAACTGGTTGAGGACTGGCAAGCCAAGGCGATCGCCAAGATGGGCGAGTTGCTGGGCAAGTACCGTTCGCTGCAGGTCTATATGGACGCCTGCGTGCACTGCGGCGCCTGCTCCGACAAGTGCCACTATTTTCTGGGCACCGGTGACCCCAAGAACATGCCGGTGGCGCGCCAGGACCTGATGCGCAAAATCTATAGGCGCTACTTCACCTTTGCCGGCAAGTATTTCCCCAAGCTGGTGGGGGCGGTCGATCTGACGCGCGAAGTGCTCGATGAGTGGTACAGCTATTTCAATCAGTGCTCAGAGTGCCGGCGCTGTTCGGTCTTTTGTCCCTACGGCATAGACACCGCCGAGGTCACGATGGCAGCGCGCGAGATCATGGACTCGATCGGACTCGGTCAAAAATACTCGAACGAAATCATTGGCAAGGTCCACCGCATCGGCAACAACCTGGGTATCCCGGGACCGGCGCTCGAAAACACGCTCGAAGGCCTGGAGGAAGACACCAAGGACGAGACCGGCATCGACGTCAAGTTTCCGCTCGATGTGAAGGGCGCCGAGGTGATGTTGATCACGCCTTCGGCGGACTTCTTCTCGGAACCGCATGTGGAGAGCCTGATCGGCTACGCCAAGGTGTTTCACGCCGCCGGCATCAGCTGGACCTTGAGCTCGCACGCTTCGGAAGCGGGCAACTTCGGCATGTTCATTGGCAACTACGAACAGATGCGAAAGATTTCGATGCGCGTGCGCGAGGCCGCACTGGAGCTGGGTGTGAAGCGGATTGTGGTTGGCGAATGCGGCCACGCCTGGCGCGTTGCCTACAGCTTCTGGAATACGCTGATTGGCCCGTTCGACTTTCTGGATCCACGCTACCCGGTGCCACAGCACATCTGCGAGTTCACTGACGACCTGATTCAGCGCGGCGCGATCAGGTTTGACAAGGACGCCAATGATGGGCGCATCATCACCTTCCATGACTCCTGCAACGTGGCGCGTGCCTCACGCATGGGTGACCTGCCAGGCGGGCAGTTCGTCATACCGCGACGCATCATTACCTCGGTGGCGAACCATTTCCATGACATGGCCTCGCACACCATTCGGGAGGACACCTTCTGCTGCGGTGGCGGTGGCGGCCTCCTGACCGACGATCTGCTGGAGTTGCGCGTCAAGGGTGCCATGCCCCGCATGGAGGCCTTGAAGGATGTCGTGGACGAGCACGGCGTGAACTTCATGGCGACCATCTGTGCCATCTGCAAAGCCCAGTTCACCAAAGTGCTGCCCTACTACGGCTTTGATATGAGCATGGTTGGAGGTGTGCACCAATTGGTCAGCAAAGCGATACGCCTGGGCGACAAGTAACTCGGCCCACTCGTCATTCATATACAAAATGCTAGGAGACTTCCCACATGTCCGCTAACACCGAAGCCCTGACCGTCAAACCGCTGAGCTTTCGCCGTTACAAGGATGGCGACACCAAGATCAAGACCTGGCAGTCGAAAATCCTTGACGCGGATCACAGCTACAAATGCCCGACCTACATTCAGAGCACGCCACCATGCCAGGGTTGTTGTCCGGCCGGCGAGGACATCCGGAGCTGGCTCAACATTGTGCGTGGCATCGAAAAGCCCCCGGTTGGCGTCGATGGCAAGCCGACCATGCCTTGGCAGGAATATGCCTGGCGCCGGTTGACTGACTGCAATCCCTTTCCGGCCATCATGGGTCGCGTCTGCCCGGCGCCGTGCCAGGGTGGCTGCAACCGCTCCAAGGTGGAGGACTATGTCGGCATCAACGCGGTCGAGCAATTTCTCGGCGATTACGGACTTGAAATGGGTCTGGGCTTTGCCAAGCCAGAAAAAGAGAGTGGCAAGCGCGTTGCCATCATCGGTGGCGGTGTCGGTGGTCTGGCCTGCGCCTACCAGCTGCGCAAGATGGGCCATGCCTGTTCCATTTTTGAGGATTACAGCAAGATCGGCGGCATGCTGGCATTCGGATTGCCGCCCTACCGGGTCGATCACGCCATCGTGGATGCCGAGGTCAAGCGCATCATCGACATGGGCGTCGAAGTTCACACGAATACGCGCGTTGGCAGAGATGTTCGCTTCGAAGCTCTGCAAAGTGATTTTGATGCCATTTTCATTGCGATTGGCGCACAAAAAGGCAACCGCCTGGATATACCGGGGGCCGATGCACCGAACTGCATCGATGGGCTCAAGCTGCTGCGAGATTTCAATGAAGGCAGGCTCACCAACTTCGAGCAGCGTGTTATCGTCATCGGCGGCGGCAATACAGCGATGGACGTTGCATCGGTGGCCCTGCGCACGGGCAGCCTGAACGCTCAGGGTCAACGCGAGAACGCCAAGGTGCTGATTGCCTATCGCCGCACCCGTGAGGAAATGCCGGCCGACGAGATTGAAGTCGACGCGGTGGTTCGCGAGGGTGGTGAAATACAAACGCACGTGATCCCTGTTTCGGTGGTGCAAGGCGCTGACGGCAGAGCGACAGCGCTGCGGGTGGCCAAGGTCGATTGGATCAACAAGAAAATGGTCGTCAAGGAGGGATCCGAGTACGACATTCCCTGCGACCTCATCATTGCCGCCATGGGGCAATCGATCGAGTGGGACGACATGGCTGGTTTCAAGAACACGAAGAATCTGGCCAATATCGATAAGACTTTCCAGGCCACCACCACGCCCGGCGTGTTCATCGGCGGCGACGCGGTCTTGCCTGATCTGCTCACCACGGCCATCGGCCATGCTCGCATCGCCGCCGAAGGTATTCACGACTATCTCGAGGGCAGGCCCGTCGAGAAGCGCCCCAAGGTTGACAAGAGTTCGTTTGACTTGCCACGCAAAATGGCCGAAAAAGGCCTCAAGATCGGCCAGGCGCAGGAACCGATGCGCGGCACCGATACCTCCAGCATTGGCATCCACAACTACGACAACCGCTCGGATCGGGCGGTGATCAAGTCCGACGAACTGTACCTGGGCCACTTCCCTTATACGGCGCGCAAGGTGCGCGACATGAGAACGATCGACGTCTCCAATGTGCTCGGCAACAGCGAGGAACGCATCATCGCGCTGACGCAGGCCCAGGCGCAAGCCGAAGCCAAGCGCTGCATGAGCTGCGGCCAGTGCTTCGAGTGTGACAACTGCGTGGTCTATTGTCCGCAGTTGGCGGTGTTCAAAGTGCCCAAATCGAAATCCACGACGGGCCGCTACGTGGACACCGACTACAACAAGTGCATTGGCTGCCACATCTGCGCTGACGTCTGTCCCTCCGGCTACATCAAGATGGGTCTGGGAGAGTAAACAACATGGCTGGACGCAGCACACCGCGGCTTGGCATCGTCAGCAGTTTGTGCTGGCTGGTCCTGCTGTTGGCAGCCATCCCGGCAGCGTGGGCACAGGCAGCTCAGGCTTCATCAAGCCGGGCGCTGCAGCCAGTGATCGAGACTGCCCGTGGCGGCCAATGTGTGGCCGACCCCGCCTTCATGCGACGCAATCACATGAAACTTCTCATGCACCAGCGCGACGACACGCTGCGTGGGGGTATTCGTACCGGGAAGCATTCCTTGAAAGCCTGCATTGCCTGTCACGCCAGCCAAAGCAGCCAAAGCGTGACTGCCGAACCGAGCAACTTTTGTCAAAGTTGTCACAACTATGCGGCGGTAAAAATCGACTGCTTTGAGTGTCACGCGAACACGCCAGCCAACAGCGCTGCACAGCCACAGGTCAAGCCATGAAGCACGACAACCCGACTCCTGCGAACGAAGCTGCTACAAGCCGGTCCGGCCGTCGTGGCTTTTTGGCTGCGGCTGCTGCGGGTCTGACGGGTATCGCGCTGGCACCGGGGGTTCGACTGATCGAGATCGCGCAAGCCGCGCCTGCAGGTGCGGCGCTCAGCGCCGGCGCGAGCAGCAAGGTTCGCTGGGGTATGCTGATCGACAGCAACCAGTGCAGCGCCGATTGCAAGGCCTGTGTGACGGCTTGCAATAGCGAGAATGGATTGTCCGGCGGAACACTGCCGACGGATTCGCAGTGGATACGCAAGCTCGAAATCAAGGAAGTGCGCAGCGGCAGAAAGCAGTACTTGCCGATGATGTGCCAGCATTGCGCCGAACCGCCGTGCGTGGATGTCTGCCCGACCGGCGCTTCCTTCAAGCGTGCTGACGGCATTGTGCTGGTCGATCGGCACCGCTGTATCGGCTGCCGCTATTGCCTGATGGCGTGTCCCTACAAGGCGCGATCCTTCGTTCATGCACCGGTGACTCATCAAAAACCCGATGCGCCGCGTGGCATGGGCACTGCGGAAGCCTGCAACCTGTGTGTCAACCGGGTCGACCGTGGCGAGCAGCCAGCCTGTGTTGCGGCCTGCACAGCCAGCGGACATGCGGCCTTCCTGTTTGGCGACCTGAATGATCCCTCCAGCGAGATCGCCAAACGGATCGCTAGCTATCCAACGCGTCAGATTCGGGAAAACCTGAATCTCGACACGGGTGTGCGCTACCTCGGTATCTGAACCCAGAGAATTGCCCATGAATATTGTACTCAACAAGTTGCAAGGAGGCAGTCGCGGTCACTACCAACTGTTGGCCGGCCTGGTGCTGATGTTGTTGCTGGGTGTGAGCGCGCTACTCTACATTGAACACCATGGCCACATCGTGACCGGCATGAACAATCAGTTTGTCTGGGGTCTGCCCGATGTGTTTTCTATTTTCCTGATGCTGTCGGGCACCGGCGCGCTCACTGTCGCGCTGCTGGCCTCAGTTTTTGGCAAGGTCGAATACGAGCCGGTGGCGCCGCTGTCGGGCGTGCTCGCGATCGCGATGGTGTTGACCGGCCTGCTGCTGCTGATGCTCGATCTGGGGCGGCCGGACCGGGCCAGCCAGGCCATGATTCACTTCAATCCCAAATCGGTGCTGAGCTGGAATCTGTACCTGTATTCCGGATTTATGGGCTTTGTCGGAGCTTATCTGTGGACCCTGGTGGAGCCGGGCATGCGGCGTTTCACACCGTGGGCGATTGGCTTGGCGTTTGCCTGGCGCATCGGCCTGACCACCGGAACCGGCTCGATCTATGGTTTTCAGGTTGCGCGCCAGGGCTTTGATTCAGCCATTTTTGCACCAATGTACATCGCACTGTCGCTGAGTTACGGCCTTGCGGTGTTCGTGCTGGTGCTGCTGCTGGCATGCCGCAACAACAACATTGCTCTGGGCGACGCCTTGCTGAAGCGGCTGGCGCGCCTGCAAGTGATTTTCATCGGTGTCGGTCTGTACTTCGTGCTGGTTCATCACATGACGAACTACTATTTCACCAGGAACCGCGACTTCGAGTGCTTTATCCTGTTCGACGGCGGCATCTACACCACGCTGTTCTGGCTCGGCCAGATTCTGCTGGGTACGCTGGTTCCGGCAGGGCTGTTGCTGCATCCGGGCATTGCGCAAATGCGTGTTCGCATCGCGGCCAGTCTTGCGTTGGTCGTCCTTGGGGCTTATGCGCAGTTGTACGTCACGATCCTGGGGAGCCAGGCGCAGCCGTTGCCGCTGTTTCCAGGGCGTCAGGTCAGCAGCAGCTTCTTCGATGGGGTGGTCAACAGCTACACGCCATCGTTGTCCGAATGGGGCCTGGGCTTGCTCGGACTGGCTATGGTCGGACTGATCGTCATCATGGCACTCAGACTGATCGCCTTCCTGCCACAACGGCTCGACGACGCAGCGCTGCAGAAACATCGTGCCAAACAAGCCCTTGCAGCAAGCTGAATCAGTGCCGCGCATGGCGCGCCTGATGCTCTCGGCGGCGCACAAGTCGTCGGGAAAAACCGTCGTTACGACGGGTCTGTGCGCGGCGCTATCGGCGCAGGGCTTGTTGGTGCAAGCTTTCAAGAAGGGGCCTGACTACATTGATCCGATGTGGTTGACGCAGGCCAGCGCGCGCGCCTGTTTCAACCTTGATCCGTATCTGATGAGTTCACAGGCGATCGTCGAGTGTTTCTCGCGCCAGGCGTGCTCGGCCGATATCAGCATTGTCGAGGGCAACAAGGGCTTGTACGACGGCCTGGCGCTGGACGGCAGCAACAGCAACGCTGCCCTTGCACAACTGCTCGGTCTTCCCGTGGTGCTGGTGCTGGACGTGCGCGGCATGACGCGCGGTGTGGCACCGCTGATTCTGGGTTATCAGGCGTTCGACCCCACTATCCGCATTGCTGGTGTCATTCTGAACCAGCTCGGCGGCAGCCGTCATGAATCCAAGTTGCGCGCGGTGATCGAGCATTACACCGATGTGCCGGTACTCGGAGCCATCGGCCACGACGCGCAACTTGCGCTGACTGAACGGCATCTCGGCTTGACCCCCAGCAGCGAACTCGACGACGCGGCTCAGCGCGTGCGCACGCTGGGTCAGCGGATCGCGGCTCAGGTTGATCTGGCGCGGCTGCAGCAGATCGCAGCAAGCGCTGTCCCGCTGCCGGTGTTGCAGCATGCAGCGCCTGCGCTGGTCCTGACGTCTGCGCCGGTGTCGGTACGCATCGGGCTGGCGCGCGACCGCGCCTTTGGTTTCTACTACCCCGACGACCTGGCGGCGTTGCAGCAGGCTGGCGCCGAGATCGTCCCCTTCAACACCCTGCAAGACGCCCGGCTGCCCGAGGTGGACGGCCTTTTCATCGGCGGTGGCTTTCCGGAAATGTTCATGTCCCAGTTGCAGGCCAATACGGCGCTGCGCGATGGCCTGCGCAACGCCATTGAGGCTGGCATGCCGGTTTATGCTGAATGCGGCGGACTGATGTACCTGGCGCGCAGCTTGCAATGGAAAGACAGTGTTTACCAGATGGTGGGTGCACTGCCAGCCGATGTCGTGATGCACGAGCGCCCGGTCGGTCGCGGCTACGTTGAGCTCGATCTCACCAGCGATGCACCCTGGCCGGTCAGCTCGCAGGCCACACCGTCCAGACTGCGCGGGCACGAGTTTCACTACTCGAGCCTGGAAAACCTGGACCCGGAGCTGAAATTTGCGTATCGCGTGACGCGCGGTCATGGTGTTGACGGCAGTCACGACGGTATCGTTTACCGCAACGTGCTCGCCTCGTATGCCCATCTGCGCAGTGGTTGTGGGTCGGATTGGGCCTCAGCTTTTGTTGATTTTGTTCGAAAAAACAAAATCAGTTCGAAGTCATGCAACGGGTCAGCCAACGTGGAACCGACCTGCCAGAATTTGCAGGCCATTGAGTTTTAGGAGAACGCCATGTTTACATTAAGCGGCGCTGCCGCGCGACAGATCCAGCAGTCGGCGAGCGCCAGCCCTGAGCAGGAACTGACGTTGCGCGTCGCGGCCAAGCTAGACGTCGATGGTTCAATCCAATACGGGATGGGATTTGACGATGCCAAAGACGACGATATTCAATTGGAATTCGAGGGCGTGCAGGTCGTAATTGGACCGGAGTTTCATGAATTACTGCTTGACACCCTACTGGACTACGTAGAGCTCCAGCCTGGCGAGTTCAACTTTATCTTCAGCCGTAGCCGACCGACCCAGGCGACGCCAAGCTCAGGCGCCGGTTGCGCCAGCGCAGCGTGTGCCAGCAGTTCCTGTGGCGTCTCTAGCTGTAACAGCAGCGGGCGGTCCCATTGAAGGCCGATTGCACTCCACCCCCGCCCCCTGTGGGTCGGGTCTATCTGGTAGGCGCCGGCCCGGGCGATCCTGAACTATTGACACTGCGCGCTGTGCGTCTGCTACAACAGGCGCAAGTGGTCGTTTATGACCATCTGGTGTCAAGTGCGGTGCTTGAGTTTGTCTCACCGAAAGCACAGCGTATTTATGCCGGCAAGCGCCGCAACGAGCACACCCTGCGGCAAGAGGAGATCAACACCTTGTTGATCAGTCTGGCCACTCAGGGCAAACAAGTGGTGCGGCTGAAGGGCGGTGACCCGTTCATCTTCGGGCGCGGTGGCGAAGAATTGCAAGCACTGGCCGCGCGGGGTATCGACTTTGAGGTCGTGCCCGGTGTGACGGCGGCATCCGGTGTGGCGAGTTATGCAGGTATTCCGCTGACGCATCGCGACTACGCGCAAAGCTGCATTTTCGTTACCGGTCACCTGAAGAACGGGACGGCCGATCTGGACTGGCCAAGCCTGGTCAGGCTAAACCAGACCGTTGTCATCTATATGGGTCTGGGTGGTTTGCCCGAAATCTGCCGCCAGATGATGGCTCATGGCGCCGCACCCAACTTGCCCATCGCAGTCGTGCAGGACGGCAGCATCGCGAGCCAAAAAGTTGTCACGGGTACCTTGATCGATATGCCTGACCGGGTGGCACGAGCGGGTCTGAAATCACCCTGTCTGACGATCATCGGAAACGTTGTCAAACTGCATGATGAACTGGCCTGGTTCAAACCTCCGGTGGCGCTCACAACGGTTTGACATCACTCGCGGCCCTGAGGCCTTCGCGCGAATTGCTGTATTCAAATGAAAATACGGCCGCTTCCACTCTGGAGTGCAAATTGAGTTTATCCATGATGTGGCGCACGTGCATCTTGACCGTGTTGTGACTGATGTCGAGCACCTTGGCGATCACCTTGTTGCTTTGGCCGCGCGCCACATGATCCAGGACCTGGCGCTCACGCTCGGTGAGTGAGGCTACCAGGCCACTCATACCCGTCCCCTTGGGGCCGGATTGCAGGATTTGTGCGAATTGCAGCATCATGGCCGGGGCTACGACCATCTCGCCACGCGCCGCCCGACCGATGGCGTCAATGATTTCCTCTGGCTCCATGTCCTTGAGCAAGTAACCCCGGACGCCGGCCCGCAGCGCCGCCGACATATCCGCTCCATCGTCGCTCATGGTGAGTATGACGACCGGCACTTCACAGCCATCCGCACGGAACATGCGCATGACACTCAAACCATCGACCTTGGCCAGGCGCAAGTCAAGCACCAACAGGTCGGGCTGATGTTCCCGCAACAGGGCCACGACCAAAGCCGGGTCGCCGCTGGCAGCCACGACCGACATGTTGCCCCGATGTTCCAGCAGTTCCGTCAAGCCGCTGCGACACAGCGCATGGTCATCTACCAACATGACCCGGGTCCTGGTATTCATGCAGTGCTCCTACTCATAGCCGAACCCTGGGGTAGCAACAAGCGCACCCGGGTACCGCCACCGTCAATCCGGCTCACCTCGAGACTGCCGCCCAGGCGCTGCGAACGATTTTGCATAATCTCCATTCCAAAATGGGTCGATGGTTTAAGCGCTTTTGCGGCGTTCTGGGAAGTTGATCCGGCCGGTGCAGCGATACCCAAGCCGTCGTCCTCAACCAAAAATTCAAGACCCTCAGCTGACTTGCGGATGGTCACGATAGCACGCTCGGCCATCGAATACTTCGCGATGTTGGCCAGTGCTTCCTGAACGATGTGAAACACTTGAATCTCCTGCTTTTCGTTGAGGTTGAGCTCGTCAGTCGAATTTCTGAACTCAAGCGCAATACCTGTCCTGTCAAAAAAGCTGTCAACCATGCTCTGCAGTGCGTGCAACAGTCCCATCGGGTCCATGCGGGTGCGAAAGTAGGTCATGACCTCTCGCAGGTTGTCATGCACCTCACCGACGGCGATCTTCACTTCCGAGAGGTATTTCAGCGAGCGTGAGTCATCATGGGACAGCATGGCATCGCTCAACAGGGGTAGCCGCATCTTGACATAGGCCAGTGTTTGCGCAATCGCGTCATGTACCTCATCGACCATCTCCTGGCGCTCTTTCATGACCGTTGTGCGCAAGTGTTCACGCTCAACGCGGTCGTTGTGCAGGGTCAGACCGAGCAACTGCGCCACCAGACGCAGAATAGTCTGTGTTTGCGGGCTGATTTCTGCCCTGGCTTCGAAAAACAGGTTGTAAATACCCAGTGTCTGGTTGTCATGCTTCAGGGAGATTGCCAGCACGCTTTGGCCTCGCAGGCCAAGGTAGGCATCGGTGCCATGGCGGACGCAGGACCGTACCTCGTCTACCCAATCCAGTACATCAGAGCCGGTGGCGATGTTGCAGGCGCTACAGCCGGGCTCAAGCAGGCGCTCGGTGGCCAGCAACTGCGTCGGCAAGCCCTGCTGCGCCACCAGACGCATGCACTTTCCGTCATCCGTCAGCACCTGTACCGTGCCGGCCCGGGCACCCGACAGCGCGATGATGGAAACCAGAAAGCGTTCAAGCAAGGACTGCAGCACGGGGCCGCCATCCGTTCGGTCGAGCACGACCATACCTGGCTGCGCACTGGCGGCGTGGTGCGGCGGATCGAACGAGATCTGAGTTCCAGTCATAGGGATGTCGAGTGCGGCCATGCTAATCCATTCTGCAAGTCTGATGAATCGTGAAAACCCCAATGCGGACCAAATAGCGGCAGATCTTCTGAGAATCGGCAACTGCCACCGGGTGAACTCTTCACGCTACCCATTTGGGCTATATCGAATTACCCGTGCCGGCTATAGACGAAGCAGGGTGGCTTTGCCTCTAATAGGAGCACTCTGCAAACCCTGCCCGTGAGAAGAATACCGACCGCATGTCCGCCATCCCGCTTCACGATCCGACAGCCGCACCGCTGGTCGGCGCCAGCACCGATACGCGAAACACCACGTGTTATATGTGTGCTTGCCGTTGTGGCATCCGGGTTCACCTGCGCAATGGCGAGGTGCGCTACATCGAGGGCAATCCGGATCATCCACTGAACCAGGGGGTGATCTGCGCCAAGGGCTCGGCCGGCATCATGAAGCAGTACTCGCCGGCGCGCCTCGGCAAGCCCTTGCTGCGCAAACCGGGCAGCGAGCGAGGCGACGGCCAGTTCAATGAGATCGAGTGGGAGGAAGCCTTCTCGATACTGGAGCAGCGTTTAAAGAAAATACGCGCGACCGACCCGAAACAGTTCGCCCTGTTCACCGGACGCGACCAGATGCAGGCACTGACCGGCCTCTTTGCGCGCCAGTTTGGTACGCCGAACTACGCGGCGCACGGCGGCTTTTGTTCAGTCAACATGGCCGCCGGCATGATTTACACCATCGGTGGCTCCTTTTGGGAGTTTGGTGGTCCCGATCTGGAACGTGCCAAGCTGTTTGTGATGATGGGTACGTCCGAAGATCATCACTCCAACCCGATGAAAATTGCGCTGGCGAAATTCAAACGCGACGGCGGGCGTTTCATTTCCATCAATCCGGTGCGCACGGGTTACTCGGCGATCGCCGACGAATGGTTGCCAATCAAGCCGGGCACCGACGGCGCCCTGCTGCTGGCCCTGATCCACGAGTTGATCGCGCTCGGCCTGTATGACCGTGAATTCCTGGTGCGCTATACCAACTCAGGCCAGTTGGTCAACATGGACGACGTGCACGACGAATTTGGCATGTTTGTGCGCACCGAAGTGCCAAAAGAAGAAGGCTGCTTTGATCCGCAAAACAAGCTTTGGTGGGATCGGGCGAGCAACCGGGCTGTTGTGACGCACACCGAGGGCTGCGACCCGTTTCTGCTGGGCGAGTTTGCGCTGCCTGACGGCACGCTGGTCAAGCCGGCATTTCAGCTTTTGAAAGAGCGGGTGGACGAATACACGCCCGAATGGGCCGCGGGCATTACCGGCATCCCGGCCGAGGCGATTCGTCGCCTGGCACATGAGATGGGCGTCACCGCACGCGACCAGAAAATTGAGTTGCCTATCCCCTGGACCGACAGTTGGGGCAAGGAGCACGACAGCGTGACCGGAAATCCGGTCGCCTTCCACGCTATGCGAGGTCTGGCCGCCCATTCCAACGGCTTTCACACGACCCGCTCGCTGGCTATTCTGATGACCTTGCTCGGCACCATCGACCGACCTGGCGGTTTTCGCCACAAGGCTCCATTCCCGCGCCCAATTCCACCGTGCGCCAAGACGCCTAACACGCCACTGGCGATACGACCCAACTCGCCGCTCGACGGCATGGGCCTGGGTTGGCCGGCCGAGCCCGATGACCTGTTTGTCGATGACGACGGTAAACCAGTCCGCATCGACAAGGCGTTCTCCTGGGAATACCCGCTCTCGGTTCACGGAATGATGCACAACGTCATCACCAACGCCTGGCGCGGTGACCCGTACCCGATCGACACGCTGATGCTGTTTATGTCGAACATGGCATGGAATTCGACCATGAACACGACGCAGGTGCGTCAAATGCTCAACGACAAGCGTGAGGATGGCGAGTACAAAATCCCGTTCCTGGTTGTCTGTGACGCTTTTCAGTCAGAGACTGTCGCGTTCGCAGATCTGGTGCTGCCAGATACCAGCTACCTCGAACGTCACGATGTGATGTCGATGTTGGATCGGCCGATTTCCGAGTTTGATGCGCTGATTGATGCGGTACGCATTCCGGTGCTGCCACCCAGCGGTCAATGCAAGCCGTTTCAGGAAGTGCTGATAGAACTCGCCGGTCGTCTCCAATTTCCGGCCTTTGTGCGCCCCGGCGGCGAACGCAAGTTCCGTGACTACCCCGATTTCATCGTCAACTATGAGACCGAACCTGGCTCCGGCATCGGCTTTCTGTCGGGCTGGCGTGGCAAGGGTGGCGAGAAATTCATGCGCGGCGAACCCAATCCGCGCCAGTGGGAAATGTATGCGCAGAACAACTGCGTGCACCAGCACAAGCTGCCTCCTTCTTACCAGTACATGCGCAACTGGAACAAGGGCTACCTTGAGTGGTCACAGCGCAACCGTATCCAGCGCTACGCCGAACCAATCCTGATTCATGTGTACTCCGAGGTGCTGCAAAAATTTCGTCTGGCGGCGCAGGGTCGGGGCATGTCGCGCAAACCGCCAGCGCATCTCAAGAAGCGCATCGAGACCTACTTTGACCCCTTGCCGTTCTACTATGAGCCGATCGAAGCACAGCGATCCGATCTGGTGAAATATCCGCTCAACGCGGTGACCCAGCGGCCGATGGCGATGTACCACTCGTGGGATTCGCAAAACGCCTGGCTGCGCCAGATTCATACGCACAACCATCTGTTTGTCAATCCGCGTGTCGCCCGTTCGGCCGGCGTTGAAGACGGCGGCTGGATGTGGGTCGAGTCGGAGTGGGGCAAGGTGCGCTGCATGGCCAGCTATTCCGAAGCCGTGGAGCCGGGCACCGTCTGGACCTGGAACGCCATTGGCAAGGCCGCCGGCGCCTGGCAGCTTGCGAGCGATGCCAACGAGTCGCAGCGCGGTTTCCTGCTGAACCACCTGATCAGTGAAGAACTGGCTGGCAAGTCGGGTGAAGGCGTTCTGTCCAATTCCGATCCGGTCACGGGTCAGGCAGCCTGGTACGACGTGCGGGTTCGCATCTATCCAGCTGATCCCGCTGAGCCCAAGACCAGTTGGCCGCAATTCAAGGCTGTCCCGGCCGTGCCCGGTAGCCGCCAGAGCAAGCACCGCCTTCAAGCCTTTTTTGCCGGTCGCGGGGAGTGGAAATGACCCAACTGGCGCTGGTCATCGATCTCAACGTCTGCGTTGGTTGCCACGCCTGCGTTACCAGTTGCAAGCAATGGAACACGTCCGGCGCAGCCGGGCCGCTGGCAGACTTCAATCCCTACGATGCCGATCCAGGCGGCACGTTTTTCAATCGTGTGCAGACCTTCGAAGTTGGTGAGTACCCCAACACGCAGACGGTTCACTTTCCAAAATCCTGCCTCCACTGCGAAGACCCACCGTGCGTCCCGGTTTGTCCGACCGGTGCCAGCTACAAGCGCGCAGATGACGGTGTGGTGCTGGTCGACTTCAACAAATGCATTGGTTGCAAATACTGTACCTGGGCTTGCCCTTACGGCGCACGTGAACTCGATGACGAGCGCAAGGTCATGACCAAGTGCACGCTGTGTGTCGACCGGATCCACAATGCCGCCCTGCCTGAGCGCGAACGCCAGCCGGCTTGCGTGCTGGCTTGCCCGACCAGTGCGCGTTTGTTCGGTGACATCCACGATTCGGAATCAGCCGTTTCGCTCGCCATTCGTGAGCGGGCGGGCTACGCGCTGATGCCGGAGTGGGGCACCCATCCCTCGAACCACTACCTGCCGCGCCGCAAGGCAGCCATGCGCATGCATCGGGACGAACTGGTCCGGATCGACAACCCCCTCAAGATCGACGGTCTGCTGCCCAAGCCAGCCAAGACTGAACCGTCGCTCGACGATATGGCGGCCTGGTAACAAAGCCATCATGAAACCAGCCTTCTCCGTCATCTTTCTGACCACGCTGATAGGCGCTGCCCAGGGCTTGTTTCTGGCGTTGTTCACAGCACAGTCCTATGCGCTGTTCAATCTGCTGCCGCAGCAGGACAGCCAGTCGTTCTACGCTATTGGCACGCTGCTGGTGCTGGCACTTGGCGTTCTCGGATTGATCAGCTCCTTCTTTCACCTTGGCAGGCCCGAGCGCGCCTGGCGCTCGGCCGCCATGTGGCGTACCTCGTGGCTGTCGCGCGAAATCATCATGCTGCCTAGCTTCATGGGTGTGGTGCTGCTCTACGGCATTGTCCACTTCATCGGCTGGAAGCCGACCGTGGCCACACTACCCGATGGCGTTGTGATCGATGTCACGGTGCTGCTGGGTATCCTGGGGACGCTCCTTGCGTTTGCGCTATTTATCAGCACGGCGATGATTTACGCCTGCCTGGCGTTCCTGCCTGAATGGCACAGTCCGCTGACGGTGCTGAACTACATTCTGCTCGGCGGTGCCTCTGGCTTCACGCTGGCGGCGGCCTTCGCGGCCAGCAACGCACCTGAACTCACTGGTTTTTTTGCAGGCTGGGCTCTGATCATCACCGTGCTTGCCTTTGCCAGTCGTGCTGCATCGCTGCTTCGCAACAACCGACTGCGGCCGAAGTCGACGCTGCAAACCGCCATCGGCATCAAACATCCTCGAATCATCCAGAAGTCGACCGGATTTTTGGGTGGCTCGGTCAGCAACCGGGAGTTTGTTCACGGCTGCTCAGCTGCCTGCTTGCGCTCAGTTAAATGGATCTTTCTGGCGGCGGTCTTTGTTGCGCCGGTGTTGCTGCTGGCTGCCGGACTTTGGGCCAATAGCAGCAAGCTGCTGCCATTGGCCTTTGCCGTGCAGTACCTTGGACTGCTTGCCGAGCGCTGGTTCTTTTTTGCCCAGGCGAACCATCCGCAGAGTCTCTATTACCAGGCGGTTTGTTGAGTTTTGAAACATCCATACTTTGAGGAAACATTACTATGTCTTTAGTTGAACCCCATGGCGGGCGCGGCCTGCTTGAATTGCTGCTCGATGGCGATCAACTCGCCGCCGAACTTGCGCGTGCTGACGGCTTGCCCAAGGTGCGCGTCAGTTCGCGCGAAAAGGGCGACATCATCATGCTCGGTATTGGCGGCTTTACTCCGCTGGAGGGCTTCATGACGCATGCCGACTGGATTGGCATCTGCGATGGCATGAAGATGGCGAGTGGCTTGTTCTGGCCCATCCCGATCACTCTCTCGACCGACCCGGCAACTGCTGCCGGCATCCAGATCGGCGGTGAAATTGCGCTGACCGATCCGGACAACGGCAGCGTCCTGGCGACCATGCGCGTGACCGAGAAATATGCCATCGACAAGGCGCACGAATGTGCCACCGTATTCAAGACCACCGATCCCAAGCATCCTGGCGTCAAGTTGGTGATGGATCAGGGCGATGTCAATCTCGCTGGTCCGCTGAAAGTTCTGTCACAGGGCGACTTTCCGGAGAAATACGGTGCCCTGTTCATGTCGCCCAAGCAGACGCGCGCGCAGTTCGCGGCCATGGGATGGAACAAGGTTGCTGCCTTTCAGACCCGCAATCCGATGCACCGGTCGCACGAGTACCTGGCCAAGATTGCGATCGAGACCTGCGACGGTGTACTGATTCATTCTCTGCTTGGCAACCTCAAGCCAGGTGATATTCCAGCCGAAGTACGGGCCGAGGCGATTGCCACGTTGACAGAGAACTACTTTGTCAAGAAGACCGTGATTCAAGCCGGCTACCCGCTGGATATGCGTTATGCAGGTCCGCGTGAAGCCTTGCTGCACGCGCTGTTCAGGCAGAACTACGGCTGCTCGCACCAGATTGTGGGCCGCGACCACGCCGGTGTTGGCAGCTACTACGGTCCGTTCGACGCGCATCACATTTTCGACACGATTCCCCAGGACGCGCTGCAGACACAGCCACTCAAGATCGACATCTCATTCTGGTGCTACAAATGCGGCGGCATGGCATCCGGACGCACCTGCCCGCACACCGACGCCGACCGGCTTCAGGTGTCAGGCACGCAGTTGCGTAAGTCACTGTCCGAAGGCGCACCGATTGCGCCGGAATTCAGTCGCCCCGAAGTGCTGGCAATCCTGCGCGAGTATTACGCCGGCCTTGACAGTCAATGATTCCCGTAAACCCCAACCCTAAAGAAGGAGAAGTTAAATGCCCACCTATGTGAGAACCGATAAGTGCGATGGATGCAAAGGACAGGACAAGACCGCTTGCATGTACATTTGCCCCCACGATTTGATGGCACTGGACAAGGATGGTTCGCAAACCGGCCATGCGATGAAGGCGTGGAACCAGGAGCCTGAGCAGTGCTGGGAATGCTATTCCTGCGTCAAGATCTGCCCTCAAAATGCGATTGAAGTACGGCACTACGCGGACATCGTGCCGCTCGGCGGTTCGGTGCAACCGCTGCGTGGCTCGGACTCCATCATGTGGACCATCAAGTTCCGCAACGGTACCTTGAAGCGCTTCAAGTTTCCGATCCGCACGACCGCAGAAGGGTCGATTGATCCGTTCGGCGGCAAACCGATGCCAAAAATGGCCGACCTCACTGCGCCGGGTGTTTTTACCCAGGAAGTGATGGGCGGTTATCGCCCCGGCAAGCCCGAAGAACTGCTGCGCCGCGGCTGATCCCTACATCATCAACACATTGAGGAACCAAAAATGACTGGAACATTTGAAGCACCCGAAGTCGTCGTGGAAGAGCTCGACATTCTGCTGATTGGCGGCGGTATGGCCTGCTGCGGCACGGCCTACGAAATGATGCGCTGGGCCGAGGCCGTTAAGGCCGAGACCGGCAAGGATCTCAAGATCAAGCTGGTGGACAAAGCAGCGCTGGACCGTTCAGGCGCGGTGGCGCAGGGCTTGTCCGCGATCAATACCTACATCGGACCCGATCTGGATCCGGCCGACTACACCCGTATGGTCTCCAACGACCTGATGGGCATCACCCGCGACGATCTGGTCTACGACCTGGGTCGGGTGGTTGACGACTCGGTGCACCTGTTCGAAGAATGGGGCCTGCCGATCTGGAAGACCGACGCTGAGGGCGTGCGTCACGATGGCGCAGACGCCGAGAAAGAAGGCATCCCGGCCCTGAAGGATGGCGGCAAGCCAGTGCGCTCAGGCAAGTGGCAGATCATGATCAACGGTGAATCCTACAAGTGGATCGTTGCCGAAGCAGCAAAGAAGGCACTTGGTCTCGATCGCATCGAGGAGCGCGTCTTCATCGTCCATCTGATTAACGACAAGAACGACCCCAGCCGCATCGCTGGTGCAGCGGGCTTCTCGGTGCGCGAAAACAAGATCTACATTTACAAGGCCAAGGCGGTCATGCTGGCGGCGGGTGGCTGCGTCAACCTGTTCCGTCCGCGCTCGGTCGGCGAGGGCGCGGGCCGTGCCTGGTATCCGGTCTGGAACGCGGGTTCGACCTATGCCATGGCGGCCGAGGCTGGTGCTGAGATGACCATGATGGAAAACCGGTTTGTGCCGGCCCGCTTCAAGGACGGTTACGGTCCGGTCGGTGCCTGGTTCCTGCTGTTCAAGGCCAAGGCCACCAATGCCTATGGCGAAGACTACATGGTCAAGAACAAGGACATGCTCAACGACTATCCGCCCTATGGCGGTGCCATCGTGCCACCGGCCTGTCTGCGCAACCACCTTATGTTGCACGAGATGAAGGAGGGGCGCGGCCCGATCTGGATGGACACCGTGGCCGCCTTGGCCAAGCTGGCCGAAACCCTGACGCCGAAGGAAGTGAAGCATCTGGAAGCCGAAGCCTGGGAAGACTTTCTGGACATGTGCGTCGGCCAGTGCGGCATCTGGGTCGGCGAGAACGTGGACCCGCGCGAGAAGAACTCCGAGCTGATGCCCACTGAGCCCTATCTGCTGGGCTCGCACTCCGGTTGCTGCGGCATTTGGGTTTCCGGACCGACCGATCTGGGCGCGCCGACCACCGAAGAGTACGCGGACGTGCCGGCGCACCTGCCCAAGGGCTGGAACTGGGGCTACCGCTCCATGACCACGGTCAAGGGCCTGTTCACGGCGGGTGACGGTGTTGGCGCTTCCGGCCACAAGTTCTCGTCTGGCGCCCATGCCGAAGGCCGTCTGGCCGCCAAGGCGATGATCAAGTATGCCCTGGACACTGCTGATTTCAAACTTGAGTTTGACGAGAGCACTGAGCAGATCGCAGCGGCGATCTGGAAGCCGGTGCGCACCTTCCTGGAACACAAGGACTACACCACGGCGATCGACATCAATCCGCACTACATCACGCCCAAGATGCTGCAAATGCGCTTGCAGAAGATCATGGATGAGTATGTGGCCGGCTGCAGCACCTACTACAACACCAACGACAAGATGCTCGGGGTGGCTGAAGAGAAGCTTGAGTTGTTGAAGGAAGACGCTGAAAAGATGCGCGCCAAAGATCTGCACGAACTGCTGCGGGCCTGGGAAAACTACCACCGCATCCTGACTGCCGAGGTCCACATGAAGCACATCCAGTTCCGTGAAGAATCCCGCTATCCGGGCTTCTACTATCGCACCGACAAGAATTTTGTCGATGAAGAAAACTGGCATTGCTTCGTCAACTCGATCTACGACAAGACCACCAAAGAGTGGACTTGCTTCAAGCGCAAGCACGTTGATCTGGTGGACAAATCGAAGCTCTTCAAAGCACCAGCGCCACACTAACGCTTTGTTGCGATTAGTCGAGTAAAGTCGCAAAGGCCGGGCGCCGCAAGGTGTCCGGCCTGTTTTTATATTGGACAAGGTATCAAAATGAACGAAGACACGACGCAAAATCCGCCTTTTCCCGTCAATCCAGTACTGCCGCAGACCTTTGATGCCAACAAGGTGATCCAGTTTCAATGCCGCAAGGGCATTGCCTGCTGGAACGCATGTTGCAGCAATATCGACATTTCACTCACACCGTACGACATTCTGCGACTCAAGCTGCGCTTTGAGATCAGTTCCGGCGCCTTTTTGCAGCAGTACACCTTGCCCTATGAAATGGAGCAAGGAAGCATTGCCGGCGTCAAGCTGCGTCCGGTTGCCAACGGCAGTGCCTGCCAGTTCATGACGCCGCAGGGCTGCAGCGTCTATGAAGACCGCCCGACTGCCTGCCGTTACTACCCGCTGGCCCTGCTGTCCCTGCGCCGCCAGGATGAAACCACTGACAGTACCTCCTATGCACTGGTCGAAGAGCCCCACTGCCTGGGTCACAGGGAAGAGCGCAGCATCAGTGTGGCGGACTACCGCACGGAGCAGGGACTGGACGACTATGACGAACTGGCGCGGGGCTGGCGCCAGCTGATCCTGAAGAA
>Ga0209297_1000365_pt1 | contig 29472 bp, 50 predicted proteins | sample S_130805_MF_Meta_FD_187322 | JGI IMG/M metagenome (GOLD analysis project Ga0209297, IMG submission 187322) | Freshwater microbial communities from Lake Simoncouche, Canada to study carbon cycling - S_130805_MF_MetaG (SPAdes) (version 2) | ecosystem: Environmental > Aquatic > Freshwater > Lake ...
TTCATCGGCATTGTTTCCAAATCCAGAACCATCTTTAATTCCTAAAAGTAATGGAGATATAACTCGATGTGCTACCATTATTTTACGCATACTTTCGTCAGATAGGAATTGATACTGATTATGAGCATCAGATAGCTGAACTGGTGTAATAGTTGCTCCGTAGTTATTTGAATCGTTAAATGATAAGATAAACCTACCAGCATTCGAAGTACCGCTAAATTTTTGGGCAATACTTCTTTCAATTTCTCTCTGTTCTGTTTCGGTAGGTGTACCATTATTAAAATTGATTAACATACTTGGTGCTAATCCATTTAAGATATTATTTAAGTGGTAATTTGATATTTCTTCTTCTAGTTCACAATATTGTAAACCTCCTTGATAATCTACTGGAGAATAATAATAAAATCCAGTCTTATAAGGTTTTACATATAATATCTCTTCAGATTCTTTACTTGTTCCAAATGCTGGAATAGGTAAAGGTTTATTAAGTGAATTTACTTTACCCCAATCATCTGAATAATAATAAAATTCAACATCTCCATCATCATTACATTTACCACTTCTTAAGGTTTCTATTGGAAAATGGTTGCATTTTACTATTCTGCTTCTATCAACTGAATATACAACTTGTATTGCACAATTTCCCATAGATTTCAAATCATAACATAATCTTTCGACAACATCATCATTGAATAATAGCATTGCTTGTGCGTAGTCCTCTGGCTTTAATAAAGAATCAGTAGCATCAATACCACGACCGAAAATCATTTGACTAATTCCGTTTATAATTGCTGAATTGGTAGGACTTCCGTTAATTCTGTCTTGTAGAAATTCAAAGTAATTATTATCATCTCCATAAGCAACCCAGTCTTGATTTCTAACTTCGGTTACTTTTGGCGATGTATATGTTGCAAGGTTTACAACTCCAATACCAGCATTTTTAGTTGGTTCTTCTTTTCTTAAAGGATTTATTTTTTTTATATTTCTCATATTGTAATATAATCGTTATTGTCCATATATGGCAATGTATATTTGTCTTTATTGATTGAATAACTACCTATTGGTTGTGTTGTACAAAAAACTCTGTCTTTATAAATTACTTCATTAGTTGTTCCAAATCTAACAATCAAATTATAAAATTTATTTTCTTGTAAAAAGTCTAAATTAGGACTTCCAATAATTAACGTATCATAACTTTCAATTCTTGTTAAAGATACTTTTATAAAAACTTCTTTTGTTGTTTCGTCTGTAAAGTATAGATTAATAGGATGATTAGTCCCATCAGTTATTCTCGTAGGAATAATTGGAAAGTCTTGACTAAGATTTGTGTTTAATACTATCATACTGTTATAACGTTTGTTTTCATGTTTTTGCAAAAAAAAAAGACATTGAAATTAATCAATGCCTTTCCGACCGAGGACACCTCAATCCAATCACTCGCTAAAGTGTAATATTAAACTGGTGTTATTTGTGTTGGTGTTGCACCGCCAGCAATTTTAGTAGTTACCAAAGATGCAGTAATAAATTGAGCCATCAACGGTTCTTGTCCAGTGATTGTCAAAGTATATCCGTTTAAATCTCCTAATGCTACTCCAGTTGATATAGAACCAGTAACGTTCGTACCTCTTGTCATTCCTACTGATAAGTAGTTTCCATTGTTATCAAGTATAAATGCGTGTGGTCTTGAAGAAATAACTTTTTGCAATTCAACTTGAGTCAAAGGGTCTAATTTAGTCAAAACAACCGTTAATGCTTGTTCGTAAAAACTTGTTCCATTTTCATCACTTGAATTGATTGTTTGCTCTAATCCCGAAGCCGATTTAACATCGTATTGGTATAGAGTATATGCAGTACCAGCAAATGCAGTAACATAACCGGTTGAACCGATAGTTGCTGCACCTAATGTACCATAATCTGCGAAGTAAATTGTCTTAATACCACCTACGGCATCTTTACAAGCTAATTTACGTCCGGTTGTCATTAAACAAGCCATAAGTATATATTTTTTAAATTAATAGTTAAAAAGGGCGTTTCCGCCCCTTTAAATTTATGCAGAATAAACTACTGAATCAGAACCGAATCCAACTTGAAGTCCTTGTGTCCATCTCATTACGAAACGTACATTTTTAGAACCATCAATATCAGCCATATCAATTAATTTTACAAGGTTTTGGTCGTCAAGTAAACCAGTGCCAAAATACAAGTTGTCAACTGCTGACAATACCATAGCACTTCCGTTATTTGCGTTCAATCCGTTAGCAACGAATACCGGCACACCATCGAATGATAATGCAGTACCTCCGTTGTACCAAGTTGTTCCTTGAGCGTTGATACCATTTGCTCCAATGTTAGTAGCATAACCACCTAAAGCAGCTACGTAATCTTTTGCTACTTTTTGAGATACGAATAATTTCAAATCTTCTTTTCCATAGATACCAGCTGGACAAGCCGTAACCATTTTACGCATTTCAGCAATAACGTTTGTAGCATCAATCGTAGTAGGTGTAACCAAAGTTGCTCCATCTGCTTTTAATAAAGCTGGAAAACCAGTTGTAAAGTTCCACAAGTATTGTTCTGTACTCAATGCAACATCTTTCAAGATTTTACCGATAAAGAAATCAGAAAATTTAGTTGGCAATACATCGAATGCTGAATAACCCATTTGAACTGCATCCCAATCAGATTGGAAAGGAGTTTTGCAAAGTTGTAAGTTAACTTGTTTTTCAGATACGGTTAATACTTTCTCTGCTAAAGTTACAATTCCAGAATCATCAAAATCACAAGTAGCATCTTGAATTAAGTTAGAAGTAGACAAAGTTTTTACAACCTCTTTAAATTTCACATTTGGTCTTACAGTTACACCACCATTTGCGATTGTGTTAGCTGATAAAATAGCAGCGTTAATATAGTTACCAGCGAATTCGCCAGCGTAAGTAGTACTGATATTATTTACCGTAGATAATTTTGTATTTCTCATTTTGTTATATTTTTTTTATAATTAATTATTATGCTTCTGATGCCCAAACTCCTTGTCCACCTTGAATGTACCACGCTCCTAATGCTACTGCTTTAATAGTAACGTAATCTCCTTTTTTAGAAGTCGCTTTTGTGTTAATCCAGTCTTTGTTTACTACTCCACCAGCTCTATTCATAGATGCAGTTGAACCAGTTACGAAAGGGAATCCACCAATAAAAGCATCGGTAGCAGCTGGAGATAAAGTGATGATGTTATTAGCATCTGCTCCAGTATTACGGAATGTTAATTCAAGTCCGATATTGTCAGCAGAAATTGTTGGTAAAGTGATTACTAAAGCATCTGTTGCGATGTTATAATCTCTTGAAGAGTTACCCTCTAATAATGTTTGAGTAGTCGTTAATGTTGCTTGTGGTCTACGCTCTCTTACTACTTGATTTGAAATGTTATTTGCCATTTTGTTTTATTTTTATTGTTTATTATTTTGATAATTGTGCGAAAATGCGAGCTTGTACGTCATTTGATGCTACTTCTACTTTTGCAGTGTTTTTTAATTCAGTTGGTTTATGAACTGTGTGTTTACTTGCAGTTGCAGATAATTGCTCTTTCATAGCAGTTTGACCACCAGATAAAGCATCTATTTTAGCTTGTAACTCATCCAATTTTGGTTGTATAGCATCTACCAAAGCAGTTAAGATTTCTTCTAATGTAGCTGGAACTTCTGCCATTTCTACTTCTCCAGCTTCTGCAACCGGTGTAGCAATTTCTCCAATAATCCCGATTTCATATACTTCTAAAGTATTTCCATCATTCATTAAATAAGTTCCAATTTCTAATGGCATTTTATTTTCTCCATCAATTGCAAAGATAGGTTGTCCTACTTCAAAGCTATCAGCTTCTACGACAGTACCATTATCTAAGGTCATTTGTTCCAACTTTACGTTTCTACCTAGCAAAGCATTGATTTTACTTAAAATTTCTGTGTTTTTCATATTTATAAATTTTATTAATATAACGATTTTGTTATTTTTTTTGCATTTTAAGGCATTATTTTTTTTAAGTAACCAAATAGATATAAATATAATTTTGATTGCTTAAAATCAATGTATGCATTAATTAGCGTATATCTTGTTCTTCTGTCCACATAGAATAATCTCCATCAAGAGGAACGTAAATTTCTTTTGTTCTTACTTCTGGCTCTTGGTCGTAATTTACTAATTCCATTCCAGTTTCTGCCGTTATATGGATGTAATATCCATCTATTGTTTCTATTATCATATTTATTTATTTATGCAATTGTCCATCCTTTTAAAGTCGCTATTAGTCTTTCTCCAGCAGTTAATCCAGCATATCCGGGATTTGTTGAAACGGTTATTGTTTGCGCTCCTGAAGCTGTACCTAAATTATTAAATATCGTTACTATATTAGCTTGACTTAAAGCCATATTACTATATGAATGACCTCTTGTAGGATTAATTACTCCACTTTTAGCAAGTGTTGTATTGTTAGCTAACCACGATGTAAATACAGTACAAACTGGCAAACTTAAAGCCGGCAATTCTCTCAAAGCATAACAGTTACTAAATGTTGAATTTACCGTTGTTACGTTAGCTGTATTAAGTGCTGGTATGTATATCATATTTTGAGCACTACTAAACATTGAACTTAAATTAGTAGCTGAAACCGTATTTAATAATGGTATCTCCATAATTGATTGACATCCATTAAACATATTGGTAAAGTTTTGTCCGGCACTTGTATTTATAATTGGAATACTTGTTAAAGCTACACAGTTTTGAAACATTCCAGTAAAATTAGTTACATTGGTAGTTACCATCATTCCTATCGTTACTAATGAATAACAATTGAAAAACAATTGAGTTGCATCAGTTCCTAAAGTTATTGCCGGAACCGTTACCAAAGAATAACATCCACCAAACATTTGAGTAACAGTAGTACAAGCCGATAAGTTAAAAGCTGGTACACTTTGAATATTAAAGCAGTTATTAAACATCGTAGTAGTATTCGTAGCTGAACTCATATCAAATAAATTGACATCCTCCAATGCGTAGCAGTTAGAAAACATTGAGTTAAATGCAGTACATCCAGTTGTTTCTGCTGGCTCAATATAAACTGATTTTAAGTTATATAAATTCGTAAATAAATTTTGTGGATTCTGACCTCCAGTTTCTCGAATAGTTATTTTTTCAAGTCTTGCATATCTTATTATATTTGCAGATGCTCCGTAAGTTGGTAGTGCAAATGGTGTTCTAATATCAAACTCTAACCATCCCGGAGCAAATGATTTTCCAATTGTGGCATTAGTAACTCCTAAAGTAACTGTAGTTAGATTCTGTCCCGATTGAGGTGTTATTCTTACTAAAGCTTGACGAAAACCTTTACTTGTTAATGTTCCAGAACTCAAAGATGCAAAAGTATGTTGATATGATGCAGTTACTCCAGTAGCGTAATTTGTTACTGTTCCATCTCCCCAATCTACTGTGTAAGCACCAGCACACGTAAGAGCCACGTAATTAGAACCATCATCATAAACTGCCATTAATCCTATAACCTCTTGCGTTCCCGGAGTTGGAATTGTAAGCCAATCTGATGGTCTTGTCCAGCTTGTTGTTGCAGTTGCTCCTCCAATTGGTAATTTAAAAGTTCCTATTGCCATTATTTGAATATATTAAAAGTTACAATTATACTACCGGTTGGTAAATTAGTAGCGTATAAAGTTACGGTTCCAGTTGCACTTAAAGTTGATGGCATTATATCAGCAGCTTTTACAACTGTTATGCTTGCACTTGATGGAATTACATCAACAATACTTGCAGAAGTTATAGCACCATTTGAGTAAACATAATTATATAATCCACTTACTAAAGTCCAACCCCCAGTAGTTAATGTTACTGGTGTTACTTGTGTTACTCCTATTTTACTATTTATTTGAGTTTGAATAGAACTCGTTGCGTCATTATAGGTATTTTGGTTTTCTGTTTGGTAACGTTTTCCAGTACTATCTGCTACATCAGCAGTAGTTAGAACTACATTTGCACTTAATGGTTTTGCATTAACCGTTCTTGCTGTAGGCACATATCCACTTAAATCTTGGTCGCCAGTATTATTTCCACTTAAAGTAGTAATTCCAAGTTTAGTTTTAATAGTAGAAGTAGTTTCATCTCCAGTATTTGTTCCACTTGTATTTCCTATTACAGTAACTTGTGCATCTGTTACATAGTTTTTATTTGTGCTGGCTGCAATATCTGCCGTTGTAACGCTTTTATTCTTCCATAAAGAAGTTGCATTATCATAAGACAATACTTGGTCGTTTATCGGTGTAGAAATTGCAACATCGTGAATTTCATCTAATTCATAACCGTTTTGAATACCGATTTCAATTTGCCCCAATGTAGGGTGTGAACGAGTTACTTTCCCAACGTAAACTAAATGTGTTGGTGCTAATATTTTTGATGCAGTATATGTTCCCGCAGTAACACCACTCAAATATAATTGGTCGCCCTCTGTAAATGATGATGTATTTAATCCGGTTAAATCTCCAATGATAACGCAGTATCCCAATCCATTATTTAAAATGTTAGATTGTAGCAATCCAAATGTTCTTGCACTTAAGGCATCAGTTGTTGCAAGTGCTTTTGATACCAATGGCTTATTTCCATTTGCTCCCGAAATATAAACTACCGTTCCTTTGGTCAAAGTTGCTCCAGTCATATTTTTAACTTCACGAACTAATGTACCAGCTTGCCCAGCAGTCGGAATATCCAAAGCAGTAATAAATGGATTTGTGCCATCAGCACCGTTATTAGTCAAGTTACTTGTTTGTGTTGGTATTGCTGGTTTATTCAATATTTGGGATACACCACTAGTTGCATTCCAATCACTATTTACTTGTGCTGATGGAATTGTGGGCTTATTTAATATTTGAGCATCCCCACTAGTTGCATTCCAATCTGCATTTACGTTTACTTCGGCTCCGGCTTGTATTCCGGTTAACTTAGTTTGCTCTAAAGTTGTATAATCATTTGTTGAAAGTCCTTTACCAGCTATTTTGTCAACCTTTAATGCTAATGCATCAAATACACCATTTGAACTAACTGCATTTGGACTGGCATCAGTTGGTATTGCATCTATTGTTATAGTTGCTAATGATGATTTTATCTGCGATATAGATACTTTTCTAGTTTGATTACCATTTACAATTGGCAATACATCTGTATCTTGTAGAGATTGTACTGCATCTAATGCTGATATTTTCTTATCCATTTTCTAATATTATTTTTGATTCATTTTCTTGAATTATTGCATTGTAATCTTCTTGAAGTAAATTAAATGTCTCTACGTATGCAACTCTGTTTATTACTCCTATTCCTTGTGCTTGTAATGAACCATCGCAACAATCTCTATCGTAAGTTCCATCCGGACATAAACATCCTCTTTTACCTCCTTTTGGACTTGTGTGACTTGGTGTTTTAAAGTTTTGAATTGCCATAATTATCAAATAAGGATTTAATTTCTAATAATTCCAACCCAGCTAATATCTCATTCTCAATTTCAGTATCTTCATCTATTTGTTTTGATAATGGAGTTGCTTTGTCTGCAAAATAACCCTCTATTGAGAATCCTTTTACTTTTCCAGTTTTGATAAAATCATTCCATATAACTTCGTTGTCAACTTTCATTGTTCCCATCCACGTTCCTACTGGTACGTTTAAATCATACAATTTACTTTTATCCTTTTCGGTATCTTCCACAATCCAACTTTCAACAAGTGTTAATCCGCTAATAGTTTCTAGATGTTCAAATGTTGCATTGGATTGATTTCCATTTTTAAAAAACATCTCCATACATTTACGAATGGTATCTTTAGAGAAAAAAATATTATACTCCCCATTTTCTTCATCTCGTCTGTAAATCAATTTATCCGGAACTAATAAAGCACCCATAATGATTTTCTTTTCCGAATCAACTTCTGCAAATTTATATTCCTTTGGTTCTTGCTTATTTAAGGCAATCCAGTTTTCTTCTATGGCTGGAAATTCAACGATTGATATTGCATCAATACCACTTAATTCCATTTCTTCATCTATTATTAATTCAATTGCTTTCATAGTCTTATAACGTTATTTAATTTAATTTTGTGTTTAAATTGTAGCACTCTTGATTATGTTTCTATCTAATGATTGTTGACTTGTAACATCATTCCCAACTACGTATGCCTTTATAGGTTCTTGATTTCTTTGTGCTATTGTTTGTGCAATTTGATTTGTACTGCTTGCTCCTACTACATTAAAACTTGGAGATGCCATTTGTGGAGTTGAAATACTTGGAGCAGAACTTCCACCAACACCACCTCCAGAACTTGAACCAGATAATGCTGATTTGGCTTTAGCCACGTTGGCTAAAATTTGTATTAATCCACTTGCGTAGAATATTGGTTTTGAAAATGGGTACGCTGGTCCAGTAGCTACCGCAGCCGCTTCTGAACCAGCCATTAATTTAGAGAATGCAGATGCAGTATCTATTCCTATCTGAACTAATGTTAATGCCTTTTGTGCTTGTTGTGCTTTTTTACCCTCTCCTAATATAACTGATGTCAAACTTGTCAAAGCATTAAAGCCAGCTTCAAGTAATATTTTTTTAGCATCTTCTCTGGCTTTTACTTGTGCTACTTCATCATCTCCTAATTTCTTTTGAGCATCTTTAGAATCTTTCATTATTTGCAATCTTTGACTTTCTGTCAATGTTTGGTCTTGTAATAAAATTGCTTCCCTATCTAATATCAATTGCTTTTTAGTTGCGAATGCTATGGCATCGTTTTCCAACTCTAAATTAATCAAAGCAACCTTTTCTTCATTTGCTTTTTTTGCTTTGTCTAATGCCAGTAATTTGTTTTGTTCTTCAAAAGTATTTTGCAATAAAACTCTTGCATTATTCTTTTCAGTTTCCGAAGCTGTCATTGCTGTCAAATCTACTTCTAATTGTTTCCTTGCACTTTCTTGTTGAAGTAATAATTTTTCTTCGTCTGTCTTGGCTAATAAAGTTTTCTTATCAAGTTCCAATTTAGTATTTAAAGCCAGTACCTTTTCTTGGTGTGACTTTTCTAATTCAATTTGCTTGGCTTGAAAATCTTTAATTATTAATTCTCTTGCTTTTGACTTTTCTGATTCAGAAAGTTTTACTAATGCAAGTTCCTCAAATGCTCGTTCCTTTTGTCTATCTAATGTTTGTTGTTCGGTTTTGTCTTTTAAGTTTTCTAAATCATCTTCATATTTCTTTTCAAGATTATTTAATGCTTGCTTTTGTTGTTCTCTTAATTGCTTAGCTTTCTCCCCATCTTGCTTTTCCTTTTCAAGTGCTTTCTTAGACGCTTCCTCTTTTGTTTCTCTTTCGGCAATAAGATTGTCTGCTACATCCATTCTTCTTTTATGATTGTTTGCAGATAAAGCCCCAGTAAGTTTATCAGCTTGTGCCAATGCTTTATCGTTAGCTTCTTTTCTTGCTTCAATACTTAAATCTTCATTATTTGATATTGAATTTAATAGCATATTATTATCAGCTATTGCCTTTTCAATTCTATTCTTTTCAGATAAATAAAACTCCTCATTCTTTTTGTCCATTTGGTCTTTAGTTTCTCCATTGACCTTGGCATATTTCATTTTCATTTCATTATCAAACTTTACTGATTCAGATGCTCTATCAAAAGCTTCAGCTTGTCTGTCCAAAGCACTTGTTAAATCGTCTGATGCTTTTTCAGATTTCTTTTCAGCAGAATACATTTCAGCTAACATAGTAATTAGTTCTCCTAACGCAATAACTAATATTCCGATACCGGTAGACATAATAGCACCTTTCATTGCTTTTAAAGACAAATTACTTAAATCAATACCTTTTGCAGCATTAATAAAAGCGTCGGACATTCCTCCAGTTGCTTGACTTAATTTTTGAGTTAACTGACCATTCTGTAATATTTGTTTTCCATAATCAGTAGTTTTTTCTTGTGTACTTTTTACCGCAGTATCAACCTTTTTAAATGACTTTTCTAAATTATCCATTCCAGCCGTTGCGGAGCCAGTGTCAACTTTTACTCTTACTTCTACTTCTTGTGCCATTGTATTTCTTTTAAAGGTTGAATTGCTTCTTTGAATGTTTCTGGTAATTTATTTTTACCCTTAGCGATGGCTATATATTTACTTCTGTGTTTAAAATCATATTTCAAACAATCTAAAATGTGCTTTATCATATCGTTCTTAAATCAGTTATTAATTCAAAACTTACCAATCCAGTTGTCAAATTGGTTGTCATTGTATTTATAATGTATCTTGTATCTCTTATAATCATCCTATCGTTTAATTTAATCGACGTTAATACGCTTGTTGGTAAGATAGTATCAATTTTAATTAATCGTGCCTTAGGACTAAATGTATTGCCTAAATAGTTTTCATAGTATTGATTATATAAACTTTTGTCGCAAAATAATCCACTAAATGTTGATTGTTGTACATTAAAATTTAAACTAAATGAATCAGTCAAAGTATAATTCTCTTGCCCAAATGGTCTATACATTTGATATGCAGTTCCAGAACCGGTTGGAGTTGTCGCCACATAAAATGTAACTCCTTGTGCTGACATATCTATCATATAAGAACCATCTAAAATAGAACCATACAATAAAATAGGTTTCGGAATATATGCTTGGTAATCTGTTTTTAAACAATAACCTACTTGTAATCTATAGTTTAAATTTGAAAAGTTTAAATCTTCAAACGGTAGTTTAATATTATATTCTTCTCCATCTGCTGGAGGAACTGGAGTATAAAAAAGTGAACCATACTCAATCCCATTTACAGAATTAAACCCAACATTAATTAATGATTCAGATTTTTGATATTCAAAGTTTATTTTCTTATATGTCTTTACCCTATTTAAATTTTTCTTATCTGAAAATACATATTGTGTTATGTCAAGATATCTTCCATTTAAATAATAATTTTCTAAAGTATCTAAATTATAATTAATACCATCTTCTGAAGTACAAGTAAGATTAAACATTTTTAATAGTCCACTAAAAAATTCTTCAATTTTTATTTCTGGAAAATAATATTTTAATGGCAAATAATAAGTTGGCATTGATTGACTTGTTCCACTTGAAGTATAGTATCTAAATTCTGTAAACCCTCCCGGAGTATCTTGAAAATCAATCCTACAAGCCATTTGTGATGTAAAACTCAAAGGTACTGCCGTATTTACATAGTATTCATAATAATCAGTTGTAGCTGAATTATCAAGTAAAGTTATTCCATAACCATATCCAATTCCCCCAGCAGTTGAAATCATTGCTGGACTTTCGTATAAAAAATTTCCATTCTTATAAGTTGATATTGTATATTCAACTCCAGCCGTTGCAGTTGTAATATGTATTACGGCTTCTCTTTGAGTGAAGTAATATGTTGTTCCACTTACCACAATGCTTGCCGTTCCGGCTCCTATGTACAATCTATCAGTAGTCAAATCAACATCAAATCCAGTTAGGTTAGGACTTGTTTCTGAAGTAAAGTTTATTTTTAATCCTTGTTTTTTTGGTTTAAATACATCAGCATTTTTCATCAACATAAATAAAGGTGTAAATCTAATGTCAGATAATATTGAACCAGTAAAATTAATTCCAAATTGACTTTCAATCATATTTAAAATTGAAGTAACTCTCAAAGCTGGAAACAATTCATTTGTTCTTATTGGATTTGCAGCATTATTAATATCATAACCACTTCCATATTGCCAAACATTTTTAGAAGTTACTAAAGGAAAAAATACATCTGGACAAGTTGGTGTACTTCCAGATATATTAGTTATTTTATCTAATACAAATTGTTGAGTATATGGAAAATTATAAGTAGTATCATTTAAATCTTTTAAAAACAATCCGGCAAATGTATCTTTTAAGTTACCCAGTGTTCCAATAAATGTAATTGAGTAATCTTGTGCTATGCCATTTAAAACATTACAAGATTCTAATTGTACCTTACCCTTACGGAATGGAATAGTATCTATTTCAATATAGGCATTTGCTTTTACTAATGTGCTGAAAAAATCATTGTTGGAATTATCATACCAATGCTTAAAGATTTTATTATTTTGAACCGAAGCTGGAATAGTAAACGTCTGACTAAAATCTGTAAAAGTTTTCGCAATGTCGTTAATATTCTGAACGGATGATACCACAGATATATTCTCGTCAGAAAACAAATCAATTCTATCGTATTCAAGCGTTGTTACATTTTGAACATATATTCCTACTACTATCATACTACATTATTTATTAAGTCATAAGCGTATTCAAATTCAATCTCATAATTTATATTCTTATTTTGTATGTAAGTCTTTAAATCACTCCCTTGTGTTTTTACTAAAACTGGTTTATAATCTAATAAAACCTTTTCTGACAATAATAAATCTTGGATTAATTCTGAATAGTTTTCATCAACCCAGCCAGTATTTAATTTGATTGTTTTCTTTCCATTTATGTTGAAAGTTTTAATCTGTCCTTTTAAAGTATTATAATTATAATCTTGTGGAGTTAATTTAAAATCAGTACCGGTACTTGATATAGAACTTTTTTGTGCTTTAAAGAAGTATAGAAATTCCCATCCACCATAACGATTTATAAATTGACATTTTACTGGTTCGTATTTACATTCATCAATTTGAAGAGTAGTAAATGAACGAGTAACCAATACGGCATTACTTACATCGTATATTTTTATCTCTACCGTTGTTGGATGAGTATCAGATACGGCATTAGTAATAAATAATGGAACTCTTTTCATTCCAGATGTTATAGGAAAATCATAAGATACTGGAGTACCACTTATTGTTGTTTTATAAAATACTTTTCCCGATGTTGCAGAACCGGATAAGTCAATATAAACATCTGCATAATTTACATTAAACTGATTTGTAATATCTGAACTTTTAATTCTTTTTTGAATTGTTGTATCTGTCAACATTGTGATATAAGGACTTGTAGCACTTGGATAAAACCTTAGACTATTTACGCCCTCTAAATAACCAGTATAACCATTTACACCTACAAATAATTCGTTAGAAATTAATGTATCTCCAGCCGTAGCAGTCCAATATGCTTTAATTCTAAAATTACAATACTCATATATCTCCTCGTTCTCATCTCCAAATTCAATTGGATAATCAAAAAAATCAGAAGCCGGAGCAATGTTATCAATAAATTCTTTTACATAATTTGATACGTTCCATCTCCCAGCTTTTTGAGTTGGACTTGCTGCTAATTTTGATAAAGAATAATAGCCACGTTGCCCAGCCGTTGGCTCTGAAAATCCTTGATTCCAAATAGTTAATATTATCTTTGTCCCAGTTTGAGTACTGCCATAAGTTCCGGCTACTTCTTTTACGAAAGGACTTCTTACTCTTATTAATTGGCTCATTTTTTAAAATTTGATTTAATAATAAAATCTACGGTACTCTTTACATCCAATCCAAATGCTTCTTGCAATTTCATTGGCATTGTTTTAATATTCTTTTCTACTGCTTTGGTTAAGAATGGAGTTGGCTCGATACCTTGTCTGTAAACACTCTCACGTATCGCATAAGGATTCAATCCTCTTTTGTTTGACCATTCTATAAAATGTTTCACACTTGGCTTTACGCCCTCTTTAAATGAATATGGACTGCCCTTACCTTTTTGTTTCCATATCTTTCCTTTATTATTTCTTCGATTGAAAGTACTTGTTTGTTTACGAACTCCACCAGCACCACGCACACCCTTTTCAACGAATGCACCGTAATATGATAAAGATATACCCAGCGTAATACTTCTTTTCATAAATACCGCACCGGTAGATTTAATGCTATTTTGCAATTGACCGGTATCAACTTTGCCAGATGATGCAAGGTTAGTTCTGGCATCGGATACTACTTGATTACCAAAGTCATTTAGTTCTTGTTGAAGATATTTTAAAGTTAACATACGTTTATTCCGTTTGGTATTGCTATTGATAAAGTTGTTTCAAATCCAGCAAGCATATTTTCCATTTCTTTATCTACGAAATCAGATTGTGGAGTTCCAATTAATTCCCAGCCATCTTGGTATATAGTTTGTTGTCTTAATCTTCCAATAAGTCTATTAATAACATAAAGTTGATTAGTCCAGATATAAACTAAATTATCATTTCCAAATATTTTATTCTCTGGCTCATCTTTTGATATCTCAACAATATCCAAATTGGTAATTGTAATTTCAAATACTAATGTATTTTCACTATTGGTTACATTGTTCAAAGTTATATCAGCTAATGGGAATATAGTTTGTTTAGGTAAATCAATTTCTGTCATTCTTCCCAGCGTAACTACATTACAAAATGGATTGGAAATTAACTCCGCTTCCATTGAATTAATAAGCCTATAAATTGATTCTACTCCGCTTGTGTTATTTGCCATTCCTTTGTATTTTTTTCAATTCGTTATTTTCTTTTCTTCTCTTTGAAATGTTATAGCACAACTTATATAAACAAGTATGTACATTCATTTTTAATATCGCTTCAAACTTTGTAAGGTCGTGACCAGCGAGTTCATCGACTGTTGTATACCAACCCCACTGTTCACTAAATTGGTCTGATTCTGAATTGTCAGCAGAGATTCCATTTCCAAATACTTCGCCATATAAGTCGTGCAGTCTATCCCTAAATTCCAAAAAAAAACCATTGAACCTACTACGGCATCCATAGGCATTTCTTTCAACGCATCGTGGTAAGTATCTCCTTTGTATTTTTCAATAAGATACTTTCCTTTAAACTCTTTTTTAATTGGTCTGTATAGAACTCCCATAGCAGTAACAATATTTTCCCAGTCGCCTATGTTACTATTTAAATCTAAAAACTCGGCATAAGTCATATCGTCAAGTTTTGGAATCCATCCAAAGGTTAAATCACCTACTTGAAATCTTTCAACCAAATCTGGCTCTTGTTTTAAAATCTCTCCAATCCTTTGTGCAATTTCACTTATAAATGAATACTCAATATTTAATGCTTCAATTCTTGTAAGTCCGCAGAATATCTCTACCATAATTACATCCAGCCATTTCTCCTCGTTTAACTTTGTTGCTTCTTCAACGGCTTTAAGGTATCTCAAATATTGTGATAATCTTATTTCTGCTAACGATGTTGGAACTATTATTTTCATAATTGTATAACGTATTAATATTTTGTTTGTGAGAAAATCAACTTATAGGTTTACTTTTTTATCTTTCGGACTATTCTTAATGTTTCTATTTGTCCTATGCAAATTGCATATCGTTGTTTCTGGTCTGGATAATCTGTAACCATTTTATTATCTCCCATACATCTATTGATAAATTCATTTGAAGTTTCGCTACTTTCTTTTTTTGGTATTGGCATTTGTTTTTAATTTAAATTAATAATTATCTTACTGCATACTTTCCGTAGTTCGGTCTTGCCAGCTTATCGTATAAAGCGTAACGCACCGCATCAATTGTGTGATTGAATAAATCTGTTGGCTCATTTTGCACTATTCCATTTTTATCTTCTTTCCATTTGTAATTCCTAAACTCTTTTATCATATTCAAGGAATCCTTTGTAATGTTAATCCGATATCGTTTCATCATATCAATTCCGATGTTCACACTACCTTGACCTTTGGTTGCTGGTTTAATATTCCAACCCATACGATAAAGTTCCTCGATTGATTTTGGTTCGGCACTATCTGCAAAGATTTCTTTTCTTTCAATGCCAAATGATTTTAAATGACTATCAATATCCCTATTGGTCAACCCAGTTTTAAACAACAATTCTTTTAAATATAAATCATCTCCTTGTTTCCATACTTCTACTAATGTGGTTGGGTCATTTGTAAAGCCAAAGTCCATTCCGTAAGATAAAAACTCTGCTGTATCTGGAATGTCAACACAATCTTTAAATCTAAATATTATTGACTTACTTGCTCCTACTTCTCCTAATCCGTAAACTCTCCAGTAATTCTCATCAATATCTTTTAGCCGTTCAATTTCTTTTATTGTTTCATATTCTAAGAATGGATTGTCCAGATAGTTTGTAATATAAAAGTCTGAATCATCTCTTGGCTTTATTTTATCATAAATGAAATGAAACTCATCAGAGGGATTATAGTCTAAAATTATCTTTCCAGTAGTACGGAATACTAATTGTTGCCAGTCCTCAAAGTATATCTCATTCGCTTCGTTAATGTATAGCATATCTCTTTTACGACCTCTTAATTTTTGTGGCTGGTCTAAAGATATAAATTCAATTAAGTTTCCATTAAGGATGTATTCTGAATTAGATTTGTTATGATATTGTTCATCGTATAAATCATAAGTTCTTAATATCTCAAAGAAATCTCTCATACAACTGGCACGTAAAGCCGGATAAGTTTTACGGCATATAGTTATAGTTAAACCTTTGTTTTCTGTTGTGAACTGAAATATAATCCACATTAAAATATTATAGGTCTTACCACTTCTTGTTCCACCTTGCTCAATCGTAATTCTTTTATTACTTTCGGCAAGATGTTCAAATACTATATTAGTTTTTATTCTTTTCTTTTCTTCCAATGATTTCAATTTCAAATTGTTTTACCTCGTGTTTATTTTCTGATTCAACAAATTGCATAGATAATTTTTTTCTATCTTCATCTTCACATAAGACTTTGAATGCTGATATTTGTAAAGTTGCATTGTCTGAACCTACCCATTTATTTAGCATATAAGATATTGCTTTATTCTTATTAGTTTGTATAGCTTCTTTAATACTTTCCGATTTTTCTAATTCAAGATTATAAAATTGTGCCGAACCTAAGTCAGTATAATGCTGAAAGATATGTTGTATCTTCATTATCTTGTGCTTTACTATTACATCAAGTATTTCTGTTTCGTGTTGCTCTTTTGTTTTTCCCATTTTAATTATATTTTTCTTGTCCTATTGGTACAAATAGTTTTTCGTCTGGTTGATTGTTATGTTTTTGAACTCCTCCTTGTAAGGTGCTCTTTTGAGTAAATGAAAGTAATATTTCAAAATCATCTGGAGCATTATATTCTGATATATAAATTTTATTGCTCTTTGATATTTCTCTTACCCAATTCCAAAACTCTTTATGATTAAATGCTCCCTCTTTATATTCTGCCGTTCCTTGATATGGAGGGTCACAGTATATTATTGCATCTTTTGGTATTTCTACTTCATTATAATTATTGCTATAAATTTCCAGTCGTTCCAGTTGTTGCAGTCGTTCCAGTTGTTGCAGTTGTTGCAGTTGTTGCAGTTGTTCCAGTCGTTGCAGTTGTTCCAGTTGTTGCAGTCGTTCCAGTTGTTGCAGTTGTTGCAGTTGTTGCAGTTGTTCCAGTCGTTGCAGTTGTTGCAGTTGTTCCAGTCGTTCCAGTTGTTGCAGTCGTTCCAGTTGTTCCAGTTGTTCCAGTTGTTGCAGTTGTTCCAGTTCTAAAATTCTATTCTTTAAAACTTTTGCGACTTTACCTAAAGCAATTCTTCTCTTATGCCAATCAGTTTGTTTTAGTATTCCATCGATATATTTTTGTGGAATATTAGGTAATAATTGTTTTAATAGTTTTGAGTCTTTATTTATTACTAATTCGTGTCCAGCTCTTTTGTATGGCTCTGTTTCTTTTCCAAAAATATATCCTTTTTGATTATTACCAAAACTCCATATACACATTGCATAACCTACATACCAATCTTCATAATTATTTGGATTTTTTAATAGGTCTTCAAACTTTGCTCTTGTAATAAATTCTAAACATTTTTTCTCATCTAAACCTTTGTTTATTGTTTGTTCTAATAAAGCAACTACATATTTATTTTTATCATTTGCAATAACATTAAATCCATTTTTATAAAACAATTCTCCAATAGCAAAACCACCACAGAATAAATCTATAATGGTTTTTTGATTTGGATTAAAATTTATAATAGTTTGATAAATTTTTTGTGCTGATTTTCTTTTTGAACCCATATAAGGTATTGCCATTATACATCAAATTTATGTGCACATTTAGGACACGTTACCACCTTGCTTTGTTTGTCTGCATTCCTATCTTCATTTGAATTTATATTATCAAAGTCAATATCTTCATCATCAAAATAAATTGGTGTATCTAAACCCCAATCTTTTAAAGTTTGAACATCCCATTCATTGGCCAGTATATCCCAATCCCATTCTCCGCCAGATACATTGTCTTTGATTAAGAACTCTTTTTGTTGCTCCTCTGTTAAGTCTGTTATAATAATTGGAACTTCTGCCAACCCAGCTTCAATTGATGCTTTAAATCGCATATTACCTCCTAAGATAATCATATCTTTATTTACAACTATCGGTCTAATATCTAACATCTCTGGAAAGTCTTTTATTGACTGAACTAATTTTCTAAACTTATCATCCTTAATTAATCTTGGATTATTTGGATTGATTTTTACTTCTGAAATCTTTACTGTTTTATTCATCTTTAGCTATTTATACAATTTAATATTTGTTCTAATTTTCCAATGTCGTCTATCTTTTCAAGTTTTTTTAAGATAGCATACTTTGGACTTATACCTCCCAGAATATTATCTCTAATAAAATCAAGTTTTGGTTTTCTCCTCCTTACCTCATCGTATATTTCTACATTATGTAGTACGCTACAATGGTCAAACTTTTTACCTTTGGCTCTTAAACTGTCTCTCACTTGGTATAACGTATAGTTCAAGTCTTTGCGTAGTATGTAGCAATATAGACTTCTGGCATCTACCAAGTCCAATGTTCTTGTGTTTTGGTAAATATCCAAATCAAGAGTTTCGTTTATTTCATTTCCTATTTCTTCGGCTTTTGTCATTCTGTTCTTAGTTTTAATAGTTGGTAACATTCTAAATACTTCTCCCTTGCTTTATTACGATATAATTCTTTATAAAGAGTAAATACTGCTTTCATAAAAGAATAGTTGCTTAAACAATCTTTAAATGCTTTTTTACAATATGCTTTTCCAAATCCTTTGCAGTAGTTTACATTATCAGCAGAATCTCCAGAAATCATTTGTTCGTAGAAATTATATCTAGCTTCAAGTGGAGTTATATCATAAAACAATTGCTTTTTATAATGGTAATCATAAATCAAGCAAGGGAACTGTTTGTAGTCCTTATCTATACTTACAATTAATACTTCATCTCTACCAAAGGTATCTGTTAATGTTTTCCAATAGGTAGCCACTACATCGTCAGTTTCAACACCCTCTCCAGCAATAGCATTGTAATTATCTTTTACGTAACGATTAAGTTCGTTTAATATTGGAGGCCTATCACTTTCTTTCCGATTTGCTTTATAGTCTTTCGATATTTGTTTTCTAAAATTACCTCTGGCTCCAGCAAAGGTTAGCACCTTATCAATCTCGTATCGTTCTTCAATCTTATTGATGATTGACATAAATACTTCATCAAATTTTGCTACTGCATTTTCAAGTGTATGGTACATATCATCATCTGGGTGTTCTTTCTTTCGGTAACAACTGCTCCATATTAAGCTATCTGCATCTACTAATACTATCATTAAAATAATTGTGTTTGGTTAATATTTGATTTCTCTACTATACATCTTGCAATATTAAATATAGTTTTTCCAGCTTCGTAGTCTACTAAGTTTCTTGCCATTTTTAAAACAGATTGATTTCCTTTATATTTTGTAAAGTCATAATTATGAAATTCACACAATCCTTTTAACTCTTGTTTTTCTGAACTTATTGCAAATCTTCTGTCGTTTAAATCATTTGGTAGTTTAAAGTTTGTCCAGTATAAATGCCTACCTCTTTTTTGTGCTGGTATTAATGGCTCGTAGTAAGGGATTACATTTTCAACTACATATTTACCAGTTCTGTAATAATGTTGTAAAAACAAAATTTCCTCATACAATTTCATATCTGGGTAAATTGCTTTTGTTGTAGTATCGTAATTTGAACTGTTCCAATATCTTGCTCGTGAGTGACTAGGGCAAGGAGGCGAACTCCAAATAAAATCAAACTCTTTGTAATGGTCTAATAGGTACTGGTGTGCATCTGCAACAATAACTATGTCGTTTGGAAATCTCTCTTGATATAATCTTGCAGCTTCTGGGTCAAGTTCAACTGCAGTAACTTCGCAATCCTCCCATAAAAGTCTATTGCCCCCCAAACACGCATATAAATTTAATACTTTCATTTTTTTTGTTTTTAGTGATTATTATTTTACAAAGGTAATCTATTATATTTTATAAACAAATTTTTAATACTTATTGATTATACTGGCTTGACTTTCTGAAAGCATAAAACATTCCTTATCAATTAATTCTTCTCGGTCAAACTTTTCAGTTGCTTTGCACTTAATCAATTTTATTTGTGGTGTTTTCATTGTATCTAAATGATAAAGATAATTACCGCCAGAATCGAATACATAATAGAACTTCATACAATTTATTTGCATTAGCTTGTCATATTTAAACTTCTCCATAATCTTTGTAGGATAGTATGCGTGCCTTAATTTAAATTCAATTACGCAATCAAATCCCTTTGGAGTTTTCCCTTTAGCATCGTAGTGTTCGAATTCTTCCCCAGTCCATTCCAGTTCCCAGCCATCAAGATTCATTAGCTGGATAATTCCTTGCTCCCAGATATGATGTGATGTTCTGTTACTCATTTATTTCGTATTTAGTGTTTACGTCATTAATCATTTTTTGAATCTTAATCGGATTGCATTTACAAGGATATTCAACTTTTAATTCATAAGTCCTTGCGTATATTTCGCATACCATTTTGTATTCATCGTTTTCTAAATATGGTCTTTTTTGTAGTCTAAAATTACTCCACCAATTATAATCTTCTTTATTCATCTTTAAATTGTTTTAATGCAAACTTGGCATAGTTAATAATCTTTTCAAAATCTTCTTTGTCTTGACCTTTTTTTCTCCAGCAGTATTTATCAATATTAAATTTGCAACTGGCAATGATTTCTTCTTTGGTCATATTAGCTTCGGCACGTTGGAATGTATCAATTCCAATGTCATATTGCTTTGGTTTATTTTCCATTTAATTTCTTTTAAATTGAAACTCATTCATTTTCTTTTGTCTTTCATCGCAATTACAATTAGGATGTATTTTTTTTACAATCCATTTGATTCCGGTCTTTCTGAATAACCACTCTAGCTTATCCCCTATCTTCATTTTGTTTATCTTTTAAAATTGCTACTATTGCCAATGCAAAGCAAGTTCCAATTATATATCCAATGACTAATCCTTGTGCAAAATCTTCCATAATTAGTATTTGTTTTCAAATTCAACTTCGTACCCTAATTGTTTTAAAACTGCGTGTAATCCAGTTTCTATATCTTCCCCTAAATATCCGTTATCGTGTATTTCTGGATTAGGATGTTCTAATTGTTTACCATTCAAATACAAATTAGTTCCATAATTATCACAACAACCATCACCACATTGATAGTGCCAATGTTCAAATTTTATTTTTAATTTCATAACTTATGCTTTACTAATTAAATAATTATACAACCAAATTACCTTTGGTCTTATGAACTCATATCCCATCCAAATCAAAAATATTTTTATCATAGCTTTTCTATTTCTTGTTTTACTTCTCTCCAGTAAATTGCTTTATTATTTATTAATGCCCAATCTGATTCTGATAAATAATTAATCATCTCATCAACTGCAATTAATGCACATTGTTTTGTCTTATCGTGGTAGTAAACATAAACTCCATTGCCGAAACCTACCTTTGTTAGTTCTGTATATTTATCGTATAGCTTTTTAGCTTGTTCCTTTGGCTTTATCATAATTTCTTATTTTATTATTTTTTTTACTTCTTTTGAGACTTCATTCCAGTAATTGCAACGCTCGGCATCATCTTCTTTCCGGCTACTTTTTATTTCATAATTAACAATATCCTTTACGTATTGAATAGAATATTTTTTCAATAGTAAAATTGCCCTATCGTATGCACTCATTTGTTCTTCTAATTTCATTTTTTATTTGTTTTTTAATAGTAAGAATTGTATTCCTTAGGCTCCAGTAAGATATTCCGACTTCTTTTGATAATTCAGTTACGCTCATTTTATCTATAAATATTTTATCATAAATAAATTTAATGTATAATAAATTGGCTTTTCTTTTATTGTAATCGTAAATACTTTCAATTTCTGAATCAATATTAACCAGCCAACGTAATACAGCATCGTTTTTTTGATTAAAATCTATCTCGGAATAGTAAGTATCATCTTCAATAAAATCATTCTTTATTTCCTCTATTACAACTTTCTTTTTTCTAAAATCATCGTAATACATATTTTTTAAAACTACATAGACAAATATGAAATTTACCTCATTATCTGCATACATCAAATCATTATTGTTTCGCTCGGTGTAATTGAAAATCTTGATGTACATTTCTTGAACATAGTCTTCTGCTTTGTCGTCAGCGCATCCAAAAGATTTTACATATTTTAGCCAAGTCAAATGTTTTCTAAAAAGTACATCAAGTATATTTTCCATCTATAAAAAATTTAATTGTGATTCCTTAATACTACGCAATATAGATTTTCCTTGATAGGAGAACCCAACGGAATTTTGCAAAGCTACAATTTCAATTGGACTATCAATACTAGTAGGTCGCCCACCGGTTTCAATTTCTTTTACTTTCCGGATATGAATCATAGTAGTAGTATATAATTTCGGATGCAAAGTTAATCGGTGGATAACCATAAAATCATCGGCTCTATTTACAAACTTTCCACCACCCTCTACATCGGAAGCCATCGGTGGCAAAGGATGCCCGGCATATTCGTGGTCTCTCTGATAAACCATTCTTAAAGCTGAAGTATTTGCGTGAGTATTCAACCACATCGTTACATTATTTTCTTTGCAAAACATTCTCATTTCAGTACAAGCTTGGTAGTCATATTCGTGTCCACCCAAACTTTTCATTAATTCGTTATCTTTAATCAAAGCATTATAAGGATCAAGTAAAATTCCATCGTATTTGAATTCTTTTTTTACTTCCTTAAACATTCTTAAAGCAGTTTTAAAATCATACATAACGGTATTGTCAACAAATCGAAAGTGCTTATTTACAAATTCAGAGTGTGTTTTAAAATTAGCTTCTGACATTAAATTAATCGGTGTCTCATCTAAAAATTCAACTAGCTTCCGGATTAAGGAATACGAATCATTTTCAGAACTACAAACTAACCATTTAAGACTATGCTTAACAGAATAGCAAAGCATTAAATATAAAATAGAAGTTGTCTTTCCTACGTTTGCGTGACCCAATACAATATTAAAATTTGATGCTTTAAATCGGATATGCTCATCCAAATCCGGAATGCCTAGCTTTAATCCATCTTTTATTTTTCCACTCCGGATATTCCGAATTATATCCAATTGTTTATTATAGTCTATTAACATATTTTATTTTTAGTGATTAAAAAAAACCGGCAGTTTCCTACCGGCATCTAAATTAGAATGATAAATCATCATCAAATTCCTCAATACTTTCCTCTATCAATTGTTTTTTTATTCTGTCCGGCATAAAAGATTCTGATGATAATTCTTTTTCGCCTTTCTCAATTTTCCACCCATCAAGGTTTACATAATATTTTCCTTGCCATTCCGTTCCTCTAATATTAATTGAAATCTTTGCATATTGTCCTACTTCATATTTATCTAGGATTACGCATTTATCTTGCGTAAAATCAACCGGAATACTCTGTGGATATTGTGCATCGGTCTTAATTACAATTTGTCGTTTTTTAAATCCTTTTGCACCAAAAGTTTCGGTTTCGCCAATTAGGATAATTTGTCCTTGAATTTCCATTTCTATTTATTTAAGAGTTTATTTCTAATTTCATCCGTAAGTATGTACTTCTTTTCAATTAATGCAATATCTCCACCACCGGCTACATAGTCAACGGCTTTGTAAAACGCTTCCGTTCCGGATTCCATTTTAGGTTTTGTCTTATCAATTAATTGAGATTTTCCGTGAGTATTAGTAGCATCTGAATCCGCAGTATCGTCAATCAATAAAAGGTTTCCTAGTGCGTATTTTTTACCATAACTAGAAGTAGCACCATATCTTTGTGCCATAGCCATTCCTTTTTGTTCTAGATCAACTCCTACGATAGCTTGACAATCTATACTTTGCCCACTTTCACAATCCCAAATAGTGGCAACTGATTCAATAATAGGTGGATTCGCATTAATCAATCTTTCGTTAACCGTAAAGTAAACTACATACTTTTCATTAAAAGGTTTCAACGCTTCTAGAATAGCTTCAGCACTTCTAAAATAATAGTTCCCAAATTTATTAAAGGATGTTTTTTTAGCTTTAAACTCAATTTGTATTCTAGCCAATTTTTGTCCTAGACTTAAAGGATTGTACGCAATAATAGTTTTTTCAGTTCCCATCTTATTTTATTTTTTTATTAAAATTATAATTCACTTTACATCCGTAATATTGATTACTAACTACCTCTGCATCTACAACTTGCATTTCGTTAGTCAATCGTTCAATTTCGTCAAGTAATCTCAAATTCTCAACTCTTAACGCTTCATTACTTTGCGATAGAAAATTCATCGCTTCTTTTGTGCCCCAATTCTCGTTTGTTCTCATAGTTTTTAGTTTTAATTATTAATATCACAATATTCATAGTATTCATCGTATCCGAGTGTATATTCAAGATTCGGATATTTTAATTGCCATTCCTTTTGAAGTGCTTTCGCTTCCGATTCAGTTAATAAAACCGTATGCACAATTCCCTCCTCGAGTAGCATCCATTGAGTATCAATTTTAGTAGTCATTTTTTCTATCATTCATTACTTCTACAACAAAATCAAAAAATTCCTCAAATTGTGATTCTAATAACTCATCGGCATCTTGCCCATTTATTTTCAAGTTATAAATTTCCCATTCTTCAGAACAACCCGGATAGTCATAAGTTTGTATTTCTTCCGGAGAGTATGTGTACTCAAAATCAATATCTATCCCTTTGTAATTTACTTTGTCTTTATAAGCCATTTTTATAAGTTTTAACGTTAATTTTTGCAGTCTTTTTTTCGGTAGCTACCGGTTGAATTTCAATTGTGATTTCAATATGTGTAAGTTCTTTATCACGTTTAAATACTTCTGCCATTTCCTCGTAAATCAATTTAAAATCTTCAAATCTCATATTATGATTCTATTGTTGAATGGCTATCTTTCGTAAGTATAAAATGATCCAGTAAAACAATATCAAATATTTTTAAACCGTCTTTTACTTTTTTAGTAGTTGCAATGTCAGCTTCACTAGCTTTTAAATTTCCACTTGGATGATTATGACATAGTATAACTCCAGTTGCTAAACTTTCAATTGCATATTTTGCAATCAATCTTGTATCTACTACCGTTCCAGTTATTCCCCCTTGACTTATTTTAGCGTAACCGATTGTTATGTTAGAATTATTTAAAAGTAGAATAAAACAACTTTCAAAAATTTCAATATCATCTCCGTAAAATTGTCTTATTACATTAATTGCATCTTCTCCGCTTGTTATCTTTACTGATTGGAAATTAGTCTGTAAAGTTTTTAATTCAAATTTCTTCATTTTTTTTGTTTTTAGTGATTGATATTATTTTATTGCGTTTAAAAGTTCTATTTGTGTTTTGTAAATTCTTGTTTTAGTCCCGTATGCTCTATTAGTCGCATAATAACCAGTTCTGATTCCACCAATAAATGTGACTCCTAACTGAAATCCTTTTTTTCTTAATTTGTCTTGAATTGTCATAATATTATTTTTAGTAATTATTTTCTTGATTCTATAAATATACATACGATACAAATCGCAAAGCATATTATTACTACTGGAACTAAATTTGATAACAATCCTATTGTTGCCGAAATCGGCATAATTACATTTCTCATAACTATTTTTCATCATTTATTAATACAATTCTAACTTGACCTCTCTTATACTCAATTCTAGCCGGATTATCAGTATAAGCCCAATCATAGATTTCAAATCCTTGATTTAATAAATACTCATCTACAATTAGATTATAGTTACCAAGAAATTGAATACCATATTGGTCAATAGTTCCGGTAAAGAAATGATTCAAATTTAGGTTTTCGGATACAAGGCTCCCCAATTGTGCATTTAGTGCTTTCATAATTTTTAGTGTTTTTAGATTTTTAGTGATTTTCAACTAGGCAAAGATATAAAAAATTTGTTTATAACAAAATAATTATGAAAAAAATTTTAAAAAAAAGCAAAAAAAAATCCTAACAACTTAATGCTAGGACTTTTTCAGTTTCACTAAAAACTAATAATTATGGTTAGAATCACAATATTTGGAGCATATCGTAATAGGGTTTACAAATATATAACATTCTTTTCAATAACCAAACAATTTGTTTTTATTTTTATACAACTCTATTAATTCTGTCAATTCAAAATCTTTTATTTTAAATTCATTCCTAGATTTTATCAATAGATTTTCTGCCGTTCCGGAACCATATAATTTGTTTAAATGTAAACCAAATTTGAATTGTTCTCCATATTTGTAAACATTACATCCAACGCATTGTACTTGGCAATTTAATTCATCCCACCTAGTCGAATAATGTTTTCTAGATTGAAAATGTCCGCATTGTAATTTATTCCAATCATCTATTTTCCCACAAGTAAAGCAAGTTGATTTTCCATAAATCATAAATCGCTTCCGGATATATATACTAAATTCAATATCTAGTTTTTTTATTAGTGATGCCCTAGTCGGTTTTTTTACTTTTGCTACTTTTGGTTTCGGATTTAATGCCATAATTTTTTTGGTTTTTGCTTATATATATATTATTATATATTATTATTATATATTATTATTATATATTATTATTATATATTATTATTATATATTATTATTATATATTATTATTATTATATATAGGAATTTTTCAAAATTAAAAAATCTTACGATTAAGCAATTATTTTTTGCTAAAGGTAAGATTAATTAACTTATTTGGTTTAATTTCTTAAAACCACTTAAAAATACGAAATAAAGCTATTTGCTCATTTATTTAGATATTTTGTGTGCGAACATTTTAATTATTGTACTTGGTTTAATAAACTTACAAATTAATCGTAATATAAATCCAGCATTTGTAGTAGAATTACTTTCTGCATATCTTTGAGCAGCTTCGTCTAAAGATAATTTAATTGGCTCTGGTATTCTATCTAAATCTGACATATCGATGTTTTTATTAAATATTTTCATAATGTGTTTTTCCGTTAGTTTTTACAGACTTCAAAATCTGTTTTCTATTTTTTGTATTAGTATAAGATACGTGAACCCAGCTTGGATTCTTATCGTTTCCAAATTCCCAAATAAGCTGGTCAAATTCAAGATTCTTTTTAATATAATCAAATATCTCTTTGTTACTTGGCTTCCCAGTATCTCCCATATCGATATCCATAGCTTGTCCAGAACAATGTTGGCTTGTAATACTGCCTTTTACGGCTTGATTTAAATTTAAAGAACGAAACGCACTTGAAACTATAATTGGTTGCTTAAAATGCTCCCTAATAGGCTCAAACACCTTTTCAGCAAGTAATTTTAAATTTTCAATTACAGATAGGTTAGGATTATTGTTTATAATTCCTAATTTATCCGCTTCTGCTGACTTAGTACATTCGTCTAATGTTAAGTGATTACTTATTTTCATCTTCTTTCTTTTTAGTTAATATTTTAATAATCATAATTGATGTGTATAATATAGATAAACCTAATAAAAATACACGCATTGAGCTCTCTATGCTTGTGAAACTTAATCCAAAAATGGTCGTGTTTACTGCGAATAATTTTACGTTTTCGTGTGTCATTTTTTTTCTTTTTTCAAATATTCTTGCATCTTTTGAATATTCGTATTTTTAATTTGATATTGTTTTTTCTCTGTTTTATTTTCTGTATTATTTTTTTCTTTTCTTTCCATAATTTTTTATTTTATAGAACCCATCCGGTTGGATTTGGTTTTGTGTCTGGAAACATATTGTCGTTTGAATTGGTATAATATTCTGGGAATTTATTTGAAGCGTATATTCCCATATAATCCACAAATCTTTGAGCATAAAAATCTGCAAAAGTTCTATGCTTTTGAACTAAAATATCTAATTCTTCTTTTGTTGTGCTTTCTGAATTATCAGTACGATGCTTGAATACACCACCATTTCTGATTTGATAGTTTGCAAATGGCAAATAATCTACCATAGCAAAATGAATAAGCATAGGTTGTACATAGTCTAATACCAATGCTAAATAATCTCCAGTCAAATCATTTGCATTTATTTTAGTAGTTATTGAATCATACAATTTAGTTCCTAAATAGTTTTGCACGTGCATTTGTTGCGCTATCTTGATGAATTGTAGAAACATATCATTGTCTACATTTCCATTTAGGATTGTATTCTGTTTTAAATCGTTCGGAGTTATAAATAAAGTTGTTGCCATAATTACATATCGTGTGGTGCGATAAACGCCCTTGAATCGGTTATTGGTGGAATAAATCCATTTTCAGAAATACTTCTTGATGGACTAACTATTTCGGCATTCGGACTATAAACATCTACTTTTCCAGTTCTGTCTTTAGTAGCATAAGTTTCACGTACCCAAAAGTGTTTACACGTTCCAAAATTAAAATTATCAGATAACTTACCACCGCCTTTCCATAAAAAGATATCGTATGGCTGATTAGGATTAGGATGCATACCGAATCCGGGATTAACCGTATTTTTGCTCATTCTGTCAATATCTTCTCTACGATAGATTTTATTAGCTGACATCATTTCCTTGCAGAATGACCTCTCTGGACTTGGATTGCCATCGTATCTATATCTCACTTTATAAATTGGAGTATCTTCATCAGAATTTGCATTACCATAAGCTGACCCGGTGCTTAAATGAACGCTTAACATTTCATCTAATTTTTTCTCCATTTCATAGTCAACTTGTCTTGAATCAATTAATTCGTAAACATCCAAGTCTATAACTTCGCCATATTCTGACAAATCAATTTGTTGTTGGCTTAATGTTTTTTGACCAGTTTCTTGTTCAATTTGAGTAGTAGATACTGCGTTACTTAAATCATTAAATTCAAGAGGTTGTAAGGTCTTAAAGTAAAGATTTAATGATATTTTATTATAAGCTAATATTTTATCAAATGGTTTTATTAATAGATTTTGAAACGGTCTAATAACGGTATTATCCATTAAAATAGATGCAGTTTTTAATTCATCTGCATTATTACCAAATCCAGAACCATCTTTAATTCCTAAAAGTAATGGAGATATAACTCGATGTGCTACCATTATTTTACGCATACTTTCGTCAGATAGGAATTGATACTGATTATGAGCATCAGATAGCTGAACT
>Ga0209297_1000366_pt1 | contig 29470 bp, 31 predicted proteins | sample S_130805_MF_Meta_FD_187322 | JGI IMG/M metagenome (GOLD analysis project Ga0209297, IMG submission 187322) | Freshwater microbial communities from Lake Simoncouche, Canada to study carbon cycling - S_130805_MF_MetaG (SPAdes) (version 2) | ecosystem: Environmental > Aquatic > Freshwater > Lake ...
TGAAGCGGCAGAAGCATTTGAAGGTGCTGGCCATGCAGAAAAGGCTGCGCTGGAAAAATCTGAAGGTGAAGTAATTTCAAAGTACTTACCCGCACAATTAACTGCAGATGAGATCAAGCAAATCATTGCTGATGCAATTGCATCAACTGGTGCTGCAGGTCCTGCAGATATGGGCAAGGTAATGGGCGCTATCAAGGCGAAGATTGCAGGAAAAGCTGATGGGGCACTTGTTTCATCACTAGTGAAAGAGAGTCTCAACAAATGACCAAGTATGAATACGCAACAGTGCCACTTCTTTCGCATGCAACTAAGCAGATCCTTGATACCTGGGGCTCAGATGGTTGGGAACTAGTTCAAGTTATTCCAGCACCCGGAACCGGCGAGCAGCTTGTTGCATACATGAAAAGAGCAATTGCATGAACAAGGTTGATGTTCGTGCGAAGTTAGCTGAACTCGGTTTAGAACTGCCAGTTGCCGCAAAGCCAGTAGCTGCATATGTTCCAGCTGTTCGCACGGGTAATTTAGTTTTTACTGCTGGACAACTTCCATTAGTTGATGGACAGATGGCTGGAGTTGGCAAAGTTGATGGTGAAATCACACCTGATCGCGCAAAGGAACTTGCGCAGGTCTGTGCACTCAATGCTCTTGCAGCTGTTGAACTCGTTGCTGATGTAAATAAGATTACAAAGATTGTTCGCGTTGTCGGCTATGTCAATGGTGTGCCAGGCTTCGTCGGCCATCCGGGTGTAGTTAACGGAGCATCTGAACTGTTTATTTCAATCTGGGGCGATGGTGCAAAGCATGCACGTAGCGCTGTTGGTATTGCAGAGCTTCCACTTAACTCACCAGTGGAAATTGAACTAACAGTCGAAATTACCGACTAATTATTTACCGCGCTTTGATAGGCGCTCAAAATCAGTAATGAGAACTGCGCGACCATCTAACTTTAACCAGTTGCGTCCTGCGAAATCAGCCAAAGCTTTGTTAACAGTTTCGCGGGATGCACCAACTAGTTGGGCTAACTCTTCTTGAGTTAGATCGTGGTGAACAAACAAACCTTCATCTGTTTTCTTTCCGAAACGCTCACCCAGATCAATAAGTGCCTTAGCAACACGTCCTGGAACATCAGAGAAAACTAAATCGCCAACCGCTTCATTTGTGCGGCGTAGTCGCTGTGCTAATCGAGCAAGTAGTTGCAGTGAAACCTTTGGATTTTCAACAAGCCACGGAAGCAACTTTTCTTGGCCGAGACTTAATAGCTTTGCATCAGTCACAGCTGTTGCAGTTGACGTACGTGGGCCTGGATCAAAAAGACTTAATTCGCCAAACATTTCGCCAGGTCCAAGAATTGAAAGTAGGTTTTCACGGCCATCACCACTTGAAGTTCCTAGCTTTAGCTTGCCTTCAGCAATTACATACAACTGATCGCCTTCATCGCCTTCGGCAAACAAAACAGATCCCTTAGAAATCTTTACGGAAACCATGTTTGCCAGCAGCGAAGCCGCTGCTGCATCATCTAGCGCAGTAAAAAGGGGCGCTTTGCGAATAACTTCTTGATCTATAGGCACGAGGGGTACTTTACTACCCATGATGGTCGATAGCGAAACCCGCAAACAGGCACGGGCGGTATATCGGATCCTGTGTAAGACCTACCCAGAAATTCGCTGTGAATTAGATTTTACAAGCCCACTGGAATTATTGATTGCAACGGTTCTGAGCGCACAGTGCACAGATAAGAGAGTTAACACTGTTACACCAGCGCTGTTTAAGAAGTATAAGAATCCGAAAGCTTATGCAAAAGCAGATCTGCACGAAATTGAAGATCTGATTCATTCAACCGGTTTTTATCATGCTAAAGCTCGCAATATAAAAGGGTTAAATATCAAATTACTTGAGGATTTTGGGGGAGAAGTTCCACAAACCCTTGAAGAATTAATTACCTTGCCAGGAGTTGGCCGAAAGACTGCAAATGTTGTTTTAGGGCACGCTTTTGATACACCGGGGATAACAGTGGACACACACTTCGGACGTCTGTCACGTCGATTTGGTTGGACTAAAGAAACAGATCCCGTAAAGGTTGAAGCAGTTGTTCAGCAGTTAATTCCTCAAGCTGAATGGACAAATCTTTCACAACGAATCATTTGGCATGGACGACGTATTTGTCATTCTCGCAAGCCGGCTTGTGGAGCATGCCCAGTTGCAAAGATCTGTCCTAGTGTTGGAATTGGTGAAATGGATAAAGAGAAAGCGCTACTGTTGGTAAAAACAGATAAGGATTTCAGATGAGAAGAGCATTAGTAGTTGTTGCTCTTCTATTGCTCACCGCTTGTTCTCCGTCTTCTTCCTATGTGAAAGGTGAAGTTGTTTCCTGTGAATCAATTACACAGGACGCAACAATTGTTGGCGGGATCGAAATGGATTGTTTAGATCGCACAACCGGTGCCAGTCTCGGGGCATTGCGAGGACCAATGGTTGTTAATGTGTGGGGCTCTTGGTGTGGTCCATGCAAAGAAGAAATTCCTATTCTTAGATCCTTTTATGAGAAAGCTAAAGGGAAGGTCGCACTGATTGGCGTGGATGTTGAAGAAGCAAACTTTGATGATGGCCGCAGATTTGTAGAACGAAATGGCATTGTGTGGCCCAATTTGTATGACCCAGATGGGCGTTCACGAAAGTACTTTGGATTGGGTGTTCCAGTGACTTGGTTTATTGCAGAAGATGGTTCGGTTGCCGGTAAGAAGATTGGCGTTTTCAAAGATGAAGATGAACTAATCACACTGACGAACAAATACTTAGGTGTGCAGCTTTAATCTTCATCCTTTGAAGTATGTAAACCATCAGAAATCAAGCGCATAACATTGGGATCTGCCAACGTTGTCGCGTCTCCAACTTGGCGGTTTTCAGCAACATCCTTTAACAAACGACGCATAATTTTGCCACTTCTAGTCTTTGGAAGTTCTGCAACGACCAGTATCTGACGTGGTTTTGCGATGGCACCGATTTGCTTGGCAACATGGTTGCGCAGATCAGTAATGAGTGTTTCTCCCTTTGCGTGTTCGATACCGCCACGCAAAATAACGAAAGCAACAATCCCTTGTCCTGTCATCGCATCTGCCGCACCGACTACTGCCGCCTCTGCAACTGATTCATGTGAGACGAGTGCAGACTCAACCTCTGTTGTTGAAATTCGGTGACCGGAAACATTCATAACATCATCAACTCGACCAAGCAACCAGATTGCACCATCTTTATCTAATTTAGCGCCATCTCCTGCAAAGTAGATTCCATCAAACCTTGACCAATATGTTTCTTTGTATCGCTCATCTTCGCCCCAGATGCCGCGCAACATTCCTGGCCATGGCTTATCCAAAATCAAATAACCGCCATGTCCCTTTGCAACTGGCTTACCGTTGTCATCAACAACAACGGCGCTAATTCCAGGTATTGCAGTCATGGCAGATCCTGGCTTTGTTGCAGTTACACCAGGTAATGGTGAAATCATGATTCCACCAGTTTCAGTTTGCCACCAGGTGTCAACAATTGGACAACGATTTCCACCAACAATGTCTCGGTACCACATCCATGCTTCAGGATTAATTGGTTCACCAACTGATCCCAATAAACGTAGAGAAGTTAAGTTGTACTTGTTAGGAAACTCATCGCCCCACTTCATCCATGTGCGAATCAATGTTGGTGCGGTATACAAAATAGTTACGCCATACTTTTCAATTAATTCAAAGATGCGTCCCTTATGAGGTGTGTCAGGTGTTCCTTCATACATAACCTGAGTTGCACCATTAATAAGTGGTCCATAAACGATGTAGCTATGGCCGGTAATCCAACCCACATCTGCGGTGCACCAATAAACATCAGTTTCAGGCTTAATATCAAAGACAACTCGATGGGTGTAGGCGGCTTGAGTTAAGTAGCCACCGGTTGTGTGAAAGATTCCCTTTGGTTTAGCTGTTGTTCCTGATGTGTACAAAATGAATAGTGGATGCTCAGAATCAAAGAACTCTGCTGTGTGATCTACTGATTGGCGACCAACAATTTCATGCCACCACACATCAGTTGCCGCATTCCAGGCAGTCTCTTGCTTAGTGCGCTGCACTACTAAAACATTTTTCACATTGTGCTGACCTTTGAGCGCTTCATCAACAGCAGGCTTTAATGCAAATGCGCTACCTTTTCTAAATCCACCATCTGCAGTAATAACTAGCTTGGCGTCTGCATCTTGAATTCGAGACAACAACGCATCTGCCGAAAACCCACCGAAGACAACTGAATGTGGCGCACCAATACGAGCACATGCAAGCATTGCAATTGCAGCTTCGGGAATCATTGGCATGTAAATCGCAACACGATCACCGGCAACAACACCAAGTTCAATTAACGCATTTGCTGTTTTCTTAACCTCAATCAATAACTGTGCGTATGTAAATGTTTGAGTGTCACCAGGTTCGCCCTCAAAGTGAAAGGCAACGCGATCTCCTCGTCCTTCTTGCACGTGACGATCTAGAGCGTTAACTGATGCGTTGATCTTTCCGCCAACAAACCATTTAGCAAAAGGTGATTGCCATTCAAGAGTTTTATTCCATGGTGATTGCCATGAGAGTTGTTTAGCTTGCTCATCCCAGAATGCCAAACGATCATTTTCGGCCTTGTCATAGAGCTCTGGTTTTGCGTTTGCTTGTGCCGCAAATTCTGCTGATGGCGGAAACAAGCGATCCTCGCTGAGCAGGTTTTCTAGGGACTCGTTATTGGGGCTCATAACGCTAGAGGTTACCTGTTAGCCATTGTTATCAACAGCCAAAGCGGTGATGGATTTTTAAAGTATCAACTGGCTTGAAGATGCACCAAAGAAAGGAGAAACAATGCTTACATCCTTCATATTGATGCTTATCAAACTGCTCAGCAGCCCAGTCTTGGTGGCGGCCCTGGCCAAATTCTTGGCTAACGCTCTAAAAACGCTGAGCTGACACAGGAAAAGACCCTTCGTAACCCCGTGCGGAGGGTCTTTTTGTGCCATGTGGGCGAAGGTGAGAGGATTGGCCGTAAGCCTCTAGACGACTCAATGAAGCGCTCAGTCTAAAGAATTACAACGAGTTCTTAGGAGTCAGAATGCCAATTGCAACCCCCGAAATTTATGCGGACATGTTGGATCGCGCTAAAAAGGGCGCTTTCGCATATCCAGCAATCAACGTTTCATCATCACAGACCATCACAGCTGCTATTCGTGGTTTCGCCGAAGCTGAGTCAGATGGAATCATTCAATTTTCTTGGGGCGGCGCGGAGTACGCATCAGGCTCAACTGTAAAGAACATGGTTGACGGCGCAGTAGCGCTGGCAGAGTTCGCTCATGTTGTTGCGAAGAACTACAAAGTAAATATTGGTATTCACACTGATCACTGCCCAGCTGAAAAGCTAGATGGCTTCATGCGTCCACTTCTTGCATTTGGCGCAGATCGCATTAAGTCAGGCAAGGCTCCATTGTTCAACTCACACATGTGGGATGGATCAGCGGTAGACATGGTTGAAAACATGAAGGTCGCTAAGGAAATGTTGGCGATGTCAGTTGCTGCAAAGACAATTCTTGAAATTGAAATTGGTGTTGTTGGCGGAGAAGAAGATGGCATCGAAGCAAAACATGATGCAAAGCTCTACTCAACACCTGAAGATGCATTAATGACTATTGAAACACTAGGAACAGATGTGAATGCGCGCTACATGGTGGCAGCAACATTCGGAAATGTTCACGGCGTATACAAGCCAGGTAACGTTGTATTGCAGCCAAAGATTCTTGCAACACTTCAAGAGGCTGTTTCTGCAAAGCTAGGTCTGCCCGCAGGAAGCAAGCCAATGGACTTGGTATTCCACGGTGGTTCTGGCTCACTACTTTCAGAGATCCGCGAATCACTTGATTACGGCGTAATTAAGATGAATATCGATACAGACACTCAATACGCATTTACTCGTCCAGTTGTTGAGCACATGTTCAAGAACTACGACGGTGTGCTAAAGATTGATGGCGAAGTTGGAAACAAGAAGGCTTACGATCCACGTGCTTGGGGCAAGGTTGCTGAAGCAGGAATGGCAGCCCGCGTTGTTCGTGGTTGTGAAGATTTGCGTTCAACCGGTACTTCATCACTCAAGTAATTAACACCTAGTCGGAGAGGCTTTACTCATGCCTGCATTAGTACTACTCGGCGCTCAGTGGGGCGACGAAGGCAAGGGTAAAGCTACCGACCTATTGGGCGATCGCGTTGACTATGTAGTTCGTTATCAAGGCGGAAACAACGCCGGCCACACAGTTGTTATTGGTGATCAAAAGTATGCACTTCACTTATTGCCTTCAGGAATTCTTTCTCCAAATGTGATCCCTGTAATCGGTAACGGTGTTGTTATTGATCCAAGTGTTTTGCTTGAAGAAATTCGCGGACTAAATGAACGCGGTATCGATACAAGCAAACTTCTTATTTCAACTAATGCTCATTTGATTACTCCTTATCACCGCACAATTGACAAGGTCTCAGAGCGCTTCTTAGGTAAATCAAAGATTGGTACAACAGGTCGCGGTATCGGACCGGCTTATGCTGACAAGATCAACCGCATCGGTATTCGTGTGCAGGATCTTTTTGATCCATCAATCCTTCGCCAAAAGCTAGAAGGTGCGCTGCGCGATAAGAACCAGATCTTGATCAAGGTGTTTAATCGCAAAGGGATTGAAGTTGATGAAGTTCTTGCTGAGTACTTAGAGTATGCAGAGATCTTGCGACCATATGTTGCAGATACAGTTTTAATTTTAGATGAAGCGTTAAAGGCCGGAAAACGAGTATTGCTAGAAGGTTCACAGGGCACATTGCTCGATGTTGATCATGGAACATACCCATTCGTGACATCTAGTAATCCAACCGCAGGTGGTGCTTGCACAGGTTCAGGAATCGGGCCAACAAAGATCACTCGGGTTATCGGAATTTTGAAGGCGTACACAACTCGTGTTGGTAGCGGGCCTTTCCCAACCGAACTATTTGATGAAGATGGCGAAGCGCTTCGTCGTATCGGTGGAGAAGTTGGTGTTACTACTGGCCGTGCACGTCGTTGTGGCTGGTTTGACGCTCCAATTGCACGTTATGCAGTCCGTGTAAATGGCTTAACAGATTTCTTCCTTACAAAGCTTGATGTTTTAACTGGCTGGGAAAAGATTCCAGTGTGCGTTGCATACGAGATCGACGGAAAGCGCGTTGAAGAACTTCCTGCATCACAAACAGATTTCCACCACGCAAAGCCAATCTATGAGTACTTGGCTGGCTGGACTGAAGATATTTCAGCAGCACGTAAGCTTTCTGATCTGCCAAAGAATGCCCAAGATTATGTTGCATTCCTTGAAAAGATTTCAGGTGCACCAATGAGTGCAATCGGTGTAGGCCCAGGTCGAGATCAAACAATTGTCGTGAAGGATTTCATCTAAGAATGAAAATCCTCCTAGTCGGAAGCGGCGGACGCGAACACGCACTAGGAGTAGGACTGCAAGCAGATCCAGCCTGTACCGAACTACATGTTGCACCAGGCAATGCAGGCATCGCAGAATTTGCGAAATGCCACCCACTTGTCATTACTGACAACCAAGCAATCCTTGATTTAGCTCAACAATTACAGGCAGAACTCGTCGTTGTTGGGCCCGAAGTTCCTTTAGTAAATGGTGTTGCAGACATCCTGCGAGCAGCAGGAATCGCTGTTTTTGGCCCATCTAAGGCTGCTGCTCAATTAGAAGGTTCTAAGAATTTTGCTAAAGAGGTTATGCGTGATGCTGGTGTTCCAACGGCGCATAGTTTCACCTGCACAACGCAACATGAAATCGAGATTGCATTAGATGCATTTGATGCGCCATATGTTGTTAAAGATGATGGCTTAGCTGCAGGTAAAGGTGTTGTAGTAACGAATGAACGTCAAGAAGCGTTAGAGCACGCATTATCGTGTAAGCGAGTTGTTATTGAAGAGTATCTAGATGGCCCAGAGGTTTCACTATTTGGCATCAGCGATGGAACAACAATTGTGCCAATGCAACCGGCTCAAGACTTTAAACGTGCACTTGATGGCGATCAAGGACCAAACACAGGTGGCATGGGGGCTTACTCACCATTGCCTTGGGCACCGTCTGACATTATTGAAGATACATACAGACAAGTTCTTGCACCGATGATTGCTGAAATGGCTGCGCGCGGAACTCCATTTGTTGGTTTGCTCTATGCAGGTCTTGCACTGACAGATCACGGAACTCGTGTTATTGAATTTAATGCGCGCTTTGGTGATCCGGAAACACAAGTTTTGATTCCCCTGTTAAAGACTCCACTGGCAACATTGTTGTATAAAGCTGCTACTGGTGATTTAGCTGGAACAACCTTGGACTGGAAGGATGATTCGGCTGTAACAGTTGTATTAGCTGCCGAGGGTTATCCAGCAGCGCCCAAGAGCGGTGGAGTTATTACAGGATTTTCTGCCATTGAAAATGTGCAGATTTATCACGCGGGTACATCTGTAGCAGAACAAGGCGTTGTTGCATCTGGCGGCCGGGTGCTAACTGTTACTGGAATTGGTGAGGATCTCACCGAAGCCCGCAACCGTGCCTACCGTGCGATTAGCCAAATCTGCCTTTCCGGTTCTTTCTATCGAACAGACATCGCGCTTAATGCGTCGGTGGCAGAGAAGGGCAATTAAATGACAGATAATTCACCAATGAGCCTGCTTGCTAGCCGATATGCATCAGCTGCGATGCGCGAAATCTTCGCGCCAGAGGCCAAGATAATCGCTGAGCGTAAGTTGTGGATCGCAGTTATGCGTGCTCAATCAACGCTCGGCCACGCTATTTCTAAGGATGTAATTACAGATTACGAAAATGTAATTACACGAGTGGATCTTGCCTCAATTGATGCCCGTGAAAAGCAGACACGTCACGATGTTAAAGCGCGGATTGAAGAGTACAACGCACTTGCTGGCCATGAAGCTATCCACGCAGGAATGACAAGTCGTGATTTAACTGAAAACATTGAAGCACTGCAGATTCGAAATGGTTTAGAGATTGTTCATGACAAGGTCGTAACACTTCTTGCCCGTCTTGCAGAGCGTGCAACACAGTATGCAGATCAACCAATTGCCGGACGTTCACACAATGTGCCAGCACAAGTCACTACATTAGGAAAGCGTTTCGCATCAGCTGCTGAAGAGTTGCTGTTCGCATATGAACGTCTAACCGCCTTACAGGATCGCTATCCAATGCGTGGCATCAAGGGTCCAGTAGGCACTGCGCAAGATTCAATCGATCTCCTAGGCTCATCGGATGCGCACTTTAAATTAGAAGGTGCGATTGCAAAAGAACTTGGTTTCGACAATGTTCTAGACTCAACAGGTCAGATTTATCCTCGCTCATTTGATTATGACGTTGTTACAACACTTGTCCAGATTGCAGCATCACCATCATCTCTTGCCACCTCAATCAGATTGATGGCTGGCGCCGAACTAGTAACTGAAGGATTTAAAGCCGGCCAGGTTGGCAGCAGCGCAATGCCTCACAAGATGAATACACGTTCATGTGAGCGAGTAAATGGTCTTTCAGTTGTGCTTCGCGGCTATGCATCAATGGTTAGCGAGCTCTCTGGTGATCAATGGAATGAAGGCGATGTTTCATGCAGCGTTGTTCGCCGTGTTGCATTACCTGATGCTTTCTATGCAATTGATGGATTGCTCGAAACAATGCTCACAGTCCTAGATGAGTTTGGGGCGTTTCCAGCTGTAATTAGCGCTGAATTAGAGCGTTATTTGCCATTCTTGGCCACAACAAAAATTCTTATGGCAGCTGTCAAGTGCGGCGTTGGCCGAGAAGTTGCCCATGAAGTTATTAAGGAGCACGCTGTTAAAGCAGCACTTGGCATGCGTGAAGGAAAGAAAAACACTCTTCTTGATGATCTTGCAGCAGATACTCGCCTGCCACTTGATCGCGCGGCACTTGATGTTTTGATTAGTGATCCCATTGAATTTACTGGCGAAGCTCGCCAACAAGTAGCTCGAGTTGTTAGTCGCATCGGTGCGATTACTTCCGCGTATCCTGCCGCAGCGCAGTACAAGCCCGGCTCTATTCGGTGAGCGGCTTTGGCCTAGCTGGCCCACCGCCAGCGCCTGAAATAACTGGGTGGCAACATCTGCGCACCGGAAAAGTTAGAGATCTATATACAAATGATAAGAAAGAAATCTTGCTAGTTGCATCGGATCGAATTTCTGCCTACGACTGGGTAATGCCAACTGCAATTCCAGATAAAGGTGCAGTCCTAACTCAGCTTTCACTATTTTGGTTTGAACTACTTGAAGACATTATTGGCAACCATATTGTTTCCACCGATGTTCCTGGTTCAGTTGAAGATCGCGCAATCATCGTGCAACCACTAACAATGTTTGATGTGGAATGTGTTGCCCGTGGCTACCTGACAGGTAGTGGATGGAGTGAGTACCAAAACAACAAAGCGGTCTGCGGAAATGCATTGCCAGATGGATTACTTGATGGATCACAATTGCCAGAGAGCATCTTTACCCCGGCGACTAAAGCTGAAATTGGCGATCACGACATCAATATTGATTTTGATGGTGCTGTTTCTATTGTTGGAGTAGATGATGCTGCTGAGCTTCGTGAGCTAACTCTTAAACTATATGAAACCGCTGCGGAGTTTGCAGCTAGTCGCGGAATCATCGTGGCAGATACTAAGTTTGAATTCGGTCTCAATGACAAAGGCCAGATCCTCCTTGGCGATGAGGCGCTAACCCCTGATTCTTCTCGGTTCTGGGAGGCCTCAACCTGGAAGCCAGGAGGCGTCCAGCCCTCCTATGACAAGCAATTTCTACGTGACTATCTAGTATCAAGTGGATGGGATAGAAATAGCCCACCCCCTGAACTACCGAGTGAGATCGTAGAGAAGACAGCACAGCGTTACGAAGAAGCATTTTTCCGAATCACCGGCAGCAAGTTCTAACAGGGAGAAACTTAAATGGCAAAGATCGTGGTTGATGTGATGTTAAAGCCCGAGATTCTGGACCCTCAGGGAAATGCAGTTGCTTCTGCGTTGCCACGACTTGGATTTAACTTTGCTAAAGCTGTTCGCCAAGGAAAAAGATTTGAAATTGAAATTGATGGAGAACCAACGCCAGCGCAACTGGCTGAAGTAGAAAAAGCTGCTGAAGTCTTGCTTTCTAATCCTGTTATTGAAAACTTTGTCGTGAGAGTTGAGAAGTAATGCGCGTTGGAGTCATTACATTTCCGGGTACTCTGGATGATCGTGATGCTGCCCGCGCAGTCGTAGTTGGTGGGGCAGAAGCGGTTTCACTATGGCATGGGGATGCGGATCTAAAAAGCGTTGATGCTGTTGTTTTACCTGGCGGATTTTCCTACGGTGACTATTTGCGGTGCGGTGCGATTTCTCGATTTGCCCCAGTAATGCAATTAGTTATTGAAGCGGCAAACAAGGGAATGCCGGTACTTGGTATTTGTAATGGCTTCCAGGTTCTTTGCGAATCGCATCTGTTGCCAGGTGCTTTGACTCGTAACTCTGATTTGCATTTCTTGTGCCGTGATCAAGAAATTGAAATAGTTAATAATCAAACAGCGTGGACTAGCTCATTCAAGCAAGGTGAGAAAATTGTGATTCCACTTAAAAATGGTGAGGGCTCCTTTCAGTGTGATGATCAAACCCTTGCAATGCTTGAAGGTGAAGGCCGCGTAATAGCCCGTTATGTGGGAGAAAACCCCAACGGATCGCGCAATTTGATCGCTGGAATCACTAATGCAAAAGGCAATGTCGTAGGTCTTATGCCTCACCCAGAGCACGCAATTAATGAGTTAACAGGTCCATCTGCGCAAGGTCTTGGCTTCTTTACATCAATTCTAAATGCGATGGTGAAGTAATGGCTCTAGATACCGTCGCAATTGCACAGAGCACTCCTAATAACTCACAACCTTTTGCAGAACTTGGTTTAAAGCCTGATGAGTATGCACGTATCAAGGAGATTCTTGGTCGCCGACCAACTTCATCAGAGCTAGCAATGTATTCAGTGATGTGGTCTGAGCATTGTTCTTATAAATCTTCAAAGGTTCACTTGAAGCAGTTTGGTGAGAAAGCACCAAAGTCTGATGCGTTGTTAGTTGGTATTGGTGAAAATGCTGGCGTTGTTGATGTCGGACAGGGATATGCCGTTACTTTCAAAATTGAATCACACAACCACCCTTCTTTTGTTGAGCCATATCAAGGAGCAGCAACGGGTATTGGCGGAATTGTCCGTGACATCTTGACTATGGGTGCTCGCCCAATTGCGGTTATGGATCCACTGCGCTTTGGTCCGGCAGATGCGCCTGATACTCGTCGTGTGTTGCCAGGAATCATCGCAGGTGTCGGCGGATACGGAAATTGTTTAGGCCTACCAAATATTGGCGGCGAAGTTACATTTGATGAAACATATGCAGGCAATCCACTTGTTAACGCACTATGTGTTGGCGTGATGAAGCACAGCGATATTAAGTTGGCAAAGGCTGCAGGTGCTGGGAATTTAGTTGTTCTCTATGGTGCAAAAACGGGCGGCGATGGAATTGGTGGAGTTTCAGTACTTGCATCAGAGACATTTGGTACTGGTGGATCTACTAAGCGTCCAAGTGTGCAGGTGGGTGATCCGTTTGTTGAAAAGGTTTTGATTGAATGCTCACTAGAAATCTTTGCTGAAGATCTAGTTGTAGGAATACAAGACCTTGGCGGAGCAGGCTTATCCTGTGCCACAAGTGAGCTGGCATCAGGTGGTTCTGGTGGCATGAAGGTGCAGTTAGACAAGGTTCCCTTGCGAGATCCCTCCCTTTCTCCAGAAGAGATCTTGATGTCAGAATCACAAGAGCGCATGTGTGCAATTGTTGAACCAAGCAAGATTGCTCGATTCTTAGAAATCTGTAAGAAATGGGATGTGACGGTCACTGTCATTGGTGAAGTAACAGATGGAAAGCATCTTGAAATCACATGGAATGGTGAGTTAATAGTTGATGTGCCACCACGCACTGTGGCCCACGATGGGCCTGTCTATAACCGTCCCTTGGCACAACCTGCATACATTGATCAGGTAAATAGTCAAAAAGTTAATGTTCCAATTCCAGTATCTGCCGCTGAAATAAAAGCTGCTGTTTTAAAATTAGCAGCAGCCCCAAACCTTGCAGATAAATCATGGGTTACCTCCCAATATGACAAATATGTTCAAGGCAACACAATTCAATCTCAACCTGATGATTCAGGAATGGTTCGGATTGATGAGACAACACATCTAGGCGTTGCGATCTCAACAGACGCAAATGCAAACTGGTCATACTTAAATCCTTATCAAGGAGCGAAATTAGCTTTGGCAGAAGCTGCGCGAAATATTGCAACAGCAGGCGCACGTCCCCTTGCCGTTACTAACTGTCTTAACTTTGGCTCTCCTGAAGATCCAGGTGTTATGTGGCAGTTTGCTGAATCTGTTCGCGGTTTAGCAGATGGCTGTTTAGAAATGAGGTTACCTGTTACAGGAGGCAATGTTTCCTTCTATAACCAAACAGGATCTGTTGCAATCTTGCCAACGCCCGTGATTGGCGTACTGGGAGTTATTCAAGATGTTCGAACACGTACACCAATGAGTTTCACACAGTCTGGTTTAGACCTTTATCTTGTTGGTGAAACCCATGAAGATCTAGCTGGCAGTGAGTGGGCTTTCTTGCACAATCAACGCGTTGGACAATCACCAGATGCTGATTTACAGCGCGAAATGCGCCTCATAGAGCTACTTCTTGAGGGCAACTCATTCTTTGCTGCAGCACACGATCTGAGTCAGGGTGGATTATCTGCAGGCTTAACAGAGATGGTTTTGCGACACAAAGTTGGCGTAACAATCTCACTGGATAACGCAGGAATTAGCTTGATCAGTGAAACACCTGGTCGCGTTCTTGTTGCTATTGATCCGTCCCATACTGCTCGTCTTGAGGGATTGGCCACTAAGAATTCAATAGCAATTACAAAGCTTGGAACAACCGGGGGAGACTCATTAACTATAAATGACGCAGTTATTTCACTGTCAGAGCTTTCAACTGCACACACATCAACATTCCCGAAGTTATTTGGTTAATAGTTATGCGCGACCAAAAGATACTTGAAGAAGTTAAGAGCACTCTTGCGCTTTTGAATGCAAAAGCACCTGGTCGCGCAATTGAAGTTCGTATTCCACCATATGCGGCTGTTCAATGTGGTGATGGTCCAACTCATACTCGTGGGACTCCGCCCAACACTATTGAAATGAATGCCGATACCTGGCTAGCGTTAGCATCTGGAAAATTAAGTTGGTCTGATGCCATGAACAGCGGTGCTATTGCTGCTTCTGGTGTTCGCGCAGATTTAACCGAGTACCTACCGTTAGGATCTGATCTATGAGACGCCCAGATGGTTTGCTCAATCACAATGTATTAGGTGATGATAAAGGACCTCAAGATGCTTGTGGTGTTTTTGGAGTATGGGCACCTGGCGAAGAGGTTGCAAAGTTAAGCTTTTATGGTTTGTATGCACTGCAACACCGCGGTACAGAATCTGCTGGAATTGCAACAAGTGATGGTGAAAGAATTCTTATCTTCAAAGATATGGGTCTAGTTTCACAGGTATTTACAGAAGGTGATCTTGCAACACTTAAAGGCAACCTTGCCATTGGTCACTGTCGATACAGTACGACTGGCTCAAGTACCTGGGTAAATGCCCAGCCAACATTGCGCCCAACAAAGTACGGAACACTGGCTTTAGCTCACAACGGTAACCTGACAAACACTGGCGATTTGGCAGAACTTGTTCAAAAACTTGAAGGTTCTGCAACAAGCATGAGCGGTGTAACCACAGATACTGAAATTATGACTGCACTGATTGCATTGCAGGATGAGAAGAATGTTGAAGCAAGTGCCTTAGCCGTTTTGCCACAGTTAGAAGGTGCTTTCTCGCTCGTATTTATGGATGAGCAAACCTTGTATGCGGCACGTGATCGACATGGAGTGCGTCCACTCGTACTCGGAAAACTTGAAACTGGGTGGGTAGTTGCCTCCGAGAGTGCTGCCTTAGATATTGTTGGTGCTGCTTTTGTTCGAGAAATCGAACCAGGAGAATTTGTTGTAATTAATAGCAATGGTGTCCGCTCACAACGCTGGGCTGAAGCACAACCAAAGGGTTGCTTGTTTGAATATGTTTATCTCGCACGTCCAGACACAACAATTGCTGGCAGCGGAATCCACAAAACACGTGTTGCAATCGGTGCACAGCTCGCAAGAGAGGCACCAGCAGAGGCCGATCTTGTAATCCCGGTACCTGAGTCAGGAACACCGGCTGCTATTGGATATGCAAAAGAGTCTGGCATCCCATTTGGATTAGGCCTTGTGAAGAACTCTTATGTGGGTCGCACATTTATTCAACCCTCACAGACTATTCGCCAGCTTGGTATTCGACTAAAGCTAAATCCACTATGCGAGATTATTGAAGGCAAGCGCATTGTTGTTGTCGATGATTCGATTGTTCGCGGTAATACCCAGCGTGCAATTGTCCGCATGTTACGTGAGGCAGGTGCCCGAGAGATTCATGTGCGCATTTCATCCCCGCCGGTTAAGTGGCCTTGTTATTATGGAATCGATTTCGCCACTAAAGCTGAGTTAATCGCTAATGGGTTAGAGGTTGAAGAGATTCGCCGCTCAATTGGTGCTGATTCTTTGGGCTATGTTTCACTTGATGGCTTAATTTCAGCGACCCAGGTGCCTTCCGAGCGTCTTTGTTCTGCCTGCTTTACCGGTGAATACCCAATTCGGATCCCTGAAGATATGTCTGAAGGAAAGTTGCGCCTAGAAATTACAGAACTACATGGTCACTAATGTCCACCTATAAAGATGCAGGCGTCGATATCGATGCAGGAGATCGCGCAGTTGAGTTGATGAGGGCATCAATAGCCAAGGCTTCTCGTCCTGAAGTTATGGGCAGTATCGGTGGTTTTGCTGGCTTGTTTGACGCAAGCAAGCTAAAGGAGATGAAGCAACCATTGCTTGCAACATCAACTGATGGAGTCGGCACAAAGACTGAAATCGCTCGCGCACTCGGCAAGTACGACACCATCGGAGAAGATCTAGTCGCCATGGTTGTTGATGACTTAGTGGTGTGTGGCGCTGAACCTTTGTTTATGACTGATTACATTGCAGTTGGCAAAGTTGTTCCAGAACACATTGCCGACATCGTTGCCGGAATTGCTAGAGGGTGCGCAAAAGCAAACACGGCATTAATCGGTGGAGAAACAGCAGAGCATCCAGGATTGCTAGATGATGATGAATTCGATGTTGCAGGTGCTGCCACTGGTGTTGTCGATGCAGATCGCCAATTAGGTGCACATCGAGTTAAAGCAGGGGATGTAATTATTGGTATGCCATCTAGTGGGTTTCACGCAAATGGTTACTCACTTGTTCGACACATTATTAAGACAGCCAAGTTAAGCCTTGAAGCACATGTCAGCGAATATGGAAAAACTTCAGGTGAAGTATTTTTGACACCTACTGAGATCTACACACTTGATTGTTTAGCGTTGATTAAGTCGATGCCAGAACATTTGCACGCTTTTTCACACATCACAGGTGGCGGCATTGCAGAAAATACTGCACGCGTTATTCCAGAACATTTAACAGCTACCTATGATCGTTCAACATGGGCTCTGCCTGTTGAAATGGAGTTCATGGCAAAGATGGGTGGAGTTCCACAGTCTGATATGGAGCGCACTTGGAACTGTGGCATCGGAATGAGCGCATTTGTTGACCCTTCTGTTGCCGATCTGACTGTGAGGTCTTTGGCTGCTCGGGGGATGAAAGCTTGGGTTGCAGGCGTTGTGGGCGAGCGTAAGGGCTCTGATCCACGCTCAACTTTGGAAGGAATCTACCAAGCGCGATAACCTACCTCCCTGACGCACAGCAATTAGTGAAGGAGGTCGCCCATGGGTCGCGGCCGCGCAAAAGCAAAGCAAACCAAAGTTGCACGTGATTTGAAATATAACGCGCAAGATATGGATCTAGATCGCCTAACTAAAGAACTCCACGGCGAGGTCGATAACACTTCACGCAAGGATGATGACGATCCTTATGCTGAGGGCAATTACATTCCACGTGCGTGAGAGCTACACCGTACCTGGCATCACTTCGTATCTACGAGCCACTTTCTGCATTTGATCCTGCTGATCGTTTGCGTTGGCAAAATCTAGAAATCGATGCCACAAGTTTTAATCGAGAAGAAGAGTTAGCGCTACATCGCGTTGTTCAACCTGAACCACCATCAGGTCGTCCAGATGGCGTGCATGTTTTAGATCGTGATGGAATCCGTTACGTATCACCTTGGGCAACTGCAACTCGTTGCTGGGCTGCGTTAGATAATTTCAAAGAATCTTTACCAAGCACAGTCGTTCCCTACTTTGTTTCATCTGCGATGGAAGAAGTTATTACAGCTGGTGTTGATTTACTGGAAGATAAAGTTCCACACATTCTTAATGAAACCTGGATCATTCCTCCTCGCTGGTTTATTTTGTTTTCACCTGATGAACGCACTCGCGGTGAAAACCAATATGGTAAATATTGTCTTTCTCTCACCACCATTGCTAATGCAAAGCAACGGTGCGATAACGCACACGACGCAGTCCTTGGTGCATTTGGTGATGGTCCAGTAGAACAAGAACTAGAAAATCTTTTAGCATGGCTAGAAATGTTTCACCCAGAGTCACTTGTTGAACTTGATTACGGCGGCTTAGCTAATTACATGGATAAAGCCTTACGCGATTCAGGAGAAGATGGCTTAGATGCTGACACTTCAATTGAGGATGTAACAAGTTCAGTCGCAGGCCTTGCATCAGCTGATGGAATGGCAGCAGGGATCGGATATCAACGCTTAATGTCTCGCTGGCGCTTAGTTCAGGCTTTCGAACAAGCCTCATAAAGTTCATTTTTAAGGTATTGCTTCACGCTTAAATACTGGACATACTTCACCCCAATACAGGCTAAATCGGACATCGCTAGATCTAAAGGAGTCATCATGAGTAATCGCATCCCCGATGCTGAAGTTCTCTTGACCCCTAAAGAGGTCGCACAAAGATTTCATGTGAATCCAAAGACTGTTACACGCTGGGCAAAGGCTGGCAAGCTCACCGCAATTCGCACATTAGGTGGACATCGTCGCTATCGCGAATCAGAAGTTCTAGAACGCTTGCGCGAATACAAAGAGTCAAGCTCTTAGTAGGTAAGGCGGTAGACTTTCAGCATGGCCGATAAAAATGATGACATGAAGGCAAGAATGCTTGCTGCCCTTGAAGCAAAGAAGAACAAGCCAGGCGCACCAGGCACACAAGCTCATGCTGAATCAGGATCAAAGATTCGCGGCGGACAGCGCAGTGGTGGAGCTCCTCAGGTTCAGCGCAAGGCCGGACCATCGGGTTCAGGTTCTGCTGGCTAAATGCCAGAGCAACTTCTCATTGAAATACGGGTTCGCCCAAACACTTCACGAAATAAAGTTGGCGGCACCGCCGGAAATCCACCGCGTTTAATTGTTGCAGTTCAAGCACCCGCTGTTGATGGAAAAGCAAATGAAGCTGTCATTAAAGAGCTAGCAAAAGCATTTGATTGTCGCGCTCGCGATTTCACAATTGTCTTTGGCGAACTGGGTCGCGACAAACGCTTACTAGTACAAGGTGATCTGGAAACTCTTACAAAAAAGTACGAAGAGTTACAGCAAACCGCGACGCTTCAGCAGCGGCTCGATCTTTGAATCACGACCGCGGAAATTGCGGAACATCTGCATTGAATCAATTGATCCGCCGCGTCCAAGAAGAGTGTTCTTGAAGTGTTCGCCATTTTTGCGTTGCAATCCGCCGTTTTCCTTAAACCAATCAACGGTGTCAGCATCTAGTACCTCAGACCAGATATAGCCGTAGTAACCCGATGAGTAACCACCAGCAAAGATATGGCTGAAATAAGTAGAGCGGTAACGGGTAGGAACTGGCGCAAAATCAAGGCCATAGTCCTTAATCGCTTGGGCTTCAAAGCCTTCTACATCAGTAACTTTCGCGGCTTCTTCCACATTTAGTGAGTGCCAGGCAAGATCCAGAATCGCAGCAGCTAAATAACTAGTCGTTGCATGTCCTTCATTGAAGGTGCGCGCAGCGTTTAAGTTATCGATCCACTCTTGTGGCAACTTCTCGCCAGTTTCATGGTGGCGTGCATAATTTTCAACAACCTCTGGCCACAAGATCCACATTTCATTTACTTGAGATGGGAACTCAACGAAGTCGCGCTGGACTGATGTGCCAGAAACACGTGGGTACTTAACCTGAGATAACAATCCGTGGATTGCATGCCCAAACTCGTGGAACAAAGTTGTGATTTCATCATATGTAAGAAGGGTTGGCTTGCCTACAGGAGGCTTTGGAATGTTCAAGTTGTTAACGACAACAGGTAGTTGATCAAACAAGAAGTTTTGATCAACTAAGTTGTTCATCCATGCTCCGCCACGCTTTGAATCTCTTGTGTAGAAATCGCCGATGAATAGACCAACCTTGGTGCCATCTTCATTGTTAACTTCAAAAGCACGTGCTTCTGGGTGATATGTAACTAGATCGGGACGCTCTTTAAATGTTATTCCAAACAGTTTTGTAGCTGCAAAGAAAACACCATCATGAAGCACTCGCTCTAGTTCAAAGTAAGGACGCATCTTTGTTGTGTCGATGTTGTACTTTTCTAAGCGAACTTGCTCGGTGTAATAACCCCAGTCCCAACTCTCAATATCTGTGCCAGCAGCTTTCTTGAGATCTTCAGCCTCTGCCTTTGCGTTTCTAACAGCAGCTGGTGCGATCTTGCGAAGCATTGCATGCACATTGTCTGGATGCTCTGCAGTCTGCACCGCAATAACGTGCTCAGCATGCGTTTCCTTGCCAAATAACTTAGCCCGTTCTGCACGCAATTTAACCATTTGCAGGATTACAGGCTTGTTATCGTTTTCATTCGCGCGATTAGCCTTCATCTTTGAAGCTTCCATGATTTTCTTGCGAAGTTCACGATTAGTCAGTGAATCAAGAACTGGGTTACCAGTGAAGTTCACCATTCCAATGAGCCACTTTTCGTCATGTCCACGATCTTTTGCCGCAGCCGCAGCCGCTGCAATTTCATTTTCACTTAGGCCATCTAGCTCTTCAAGGGAATCAACAAGAACTGCTAAATCATTTGTGTCTGCCAAAACATTCTTGCCAAACTGTGTTTCTAGCTTTGAAAGCTCTTCGTTTAATTCCTTGAGGCGATCGCGCTGTGCTTCTGTTAGGTGAGCTCCGGCATGGATCAAATCTTTGTAGTAACGCTCTAATAGCCAGGCATCTTCAGTGTTTAACCCAATTGATTCGCGAGCATCGTAGAGATCTTTAATTCTCTTGAACAACACTGGGTTTAATTGGATTGCATCTTGATGGGCTGCAAGCTTTGGAGCCATCTCTTCTTCGATGGCATCTAAAGCATCGCTAGTATCACTCGAAGACTTGTTATAGAAAACCAGCAACATACGCATCAACTTCTGCCCACTTTTTTCAAGAGCAACAATTGTGTTCTCAAATGTGGCAGCACCTGGTGTGTCCAGGATTGCCTGAACTTCAGCTAATTGCTGCGTGCAACCTTCATAGAAGGCAGGCAGATAGTGCTCGACTTTGATGTCAGCAAATGGAGGCAGCTCATATTCAAGAGTGCTGCGTTGGGCAAATGGATTCGCGTTAGTCATAACGCGAACTGTACTAATTAGTGAGGACGGCGTCGACGCTGACTAGAGTTTGGACGAGGGCGCTTTCCACCACTACGCACAGACTTTTCAACGATTGGCACGATGTAAGGAATACCTGTTGGCTCCTGTGCGCCCGTAATCTTCATTAACTCAGTACTTAGGGGTGTAACTCCAACAAACTTAGGGGTTACGCCGGCACGCTGTGTCAGCCCACCGATTGATTTCTGCTGACGTGTAGTCGCAAGAGTTACAACAGTTCCGGCCTCACCAGCACGTGCTGTACGACCAGCGCGGTGTAGGTAATCCTTGTGATCTGTTGGAGCATCAACGTGTACAACCAATGAAATTCCATCAACGTGAATACCACGTGCTGCAACATCTGTTGCAACTAGTGCCGCATTCGCTGTCTCCTTGAAGAGAGCCAAAGTGCGAGTACGAACTGCTTGTGACTTTCCACCGTGCAATGCGCCAACTGGTACACCTGCATGAGCAAGCTTGTCAGCTAAGCGATCTGCACCGCGTTGAGTCTTAACGAACAAAATAGTTTTTCCGTTACGAGCTGCAACCTGATTTGTGATGTCATCTTTATCAGTTGGGTTCATAACCAACACGTAGTGCTCCATTGTTGAAACTGATGCACGATCGTTTTGTAGTGAGTGAGTCTTTGGGTTCTTCAAGTACTGACGAACCAATGAGTCAACACCACGGTCAAGAGTTGCAGAGAACAGAAGGCGCTGACCATCAAGCTTTGCCTGATCAAGAATTTCCTTAACAACAGGCAAGAAGCCCATGTCTGCCATCTGATCTGCTTCATCAAGAACTGTAATTTGAAGTTGGTCTAACTGAACTTCGCCCTTGTTAAGTAGATCAATCAAACGACCAGGTGTTGCAACCAGAATGGCTGTTCCGCGACGCATCGCTGTGATCTGCTTTGAGTAAGACATTCCGCCTGCAACAACAACTGATTCGTGACCAATTGAACGAGCAAGTGGCATTAAAACTTCATCGATCTGCTGTGCAAGTTCACGGGTTGGCGTCAAAACAAGTGCCAATGGCTTGTGAGGCTTTGCAACCTTGCCATTTAAGTTGTTAAGGAGTGCCAAACCAAATGCAAGAGTCTTTCCTGAACCAGTTTGTCCGCGACCTAAAATGTCGTGACCCGCTAGTGCATCAGGAAGTGTTGCAATCTGAATTGGGAATGGATGCAAAATACCTTGCTTGCTCAGTGCGTTAACAAGAGGAGCAGCAATACCAAGATCAGCAAATGTAGTTGTGATCTCAGTTAGGGGAGTTGCATCAACAAGGTTTGCATCTGCAAGATTTGCTGAAATGTAGTTGTCATCTGCACCGAAATCGACCGCTGCATTTGAGTGAGACTTTGAATGTGATTTGAAATCATCACGCGCATAGGCTGGTGAATCATTACGGCGATCGCGTACTGGACGCTCTGCGCGGAAGTTAGCTGCGCGAGTATCTGGTGCAACGCTGGACTTCTTTGGACGAGTTGGATCAAACTTTTCGCGCTTACGTGGCTCGAAGTTTGGACGACCATCATCTGTGCGAGCAATCTTTGCCTTTACAGCGTCACGACGATTAGTTGGACGAGTATCTGAATCCTTCTTAAATGCTGGGCGTGAATCTTCGCGCTTGAATGCTGGACGCTCTGGGCGTTCTGCCTTCTTGTAAGTCTTCTTAAACTCTGGACGAGTTGTTGGACGTTCAGTTCGCTCTGCACGTGGTGCTAATTCGCGAACTTCGCGTTCCTTAACAAACTTCTTGGCACGTGAATCTGGACGCTGTGATCGTTCAATACGTGCTGAACGCTCTGCTGGTTCTTCAGTTGGACGTGGCTTTGATGCTGTTTGTTCTTGATAACGCTTGGCGCGCAACTTTGAACGCTCGACTAAGCGAGTTTCCTTCTTTGATGTTGCAGATGTATCAACATCTGAATAACGACGAGTTGATGCAGGCTTACCTGTTGAAGGCTTAGCTGCTGCACCTTTACGTGCTGCTTTTTGCGCAGTCGTGTGACGTGCCTTAGGAGCTGATTCTTTAAATTCAGCAGCCTTCTTCGTGCGCTTAGGCTTTCCTGCTGATGCAGCGCGACGAGCTTTTCCGGGCGCGCTAGTACGTGGTTGTAGAGACATAGAAATGCATACCAATCGAGACGACAAGCGCGTCTCGGGTATAGCTCGCACTTTTGGCGGCTAGGGCGAAAATAAGACTCGCATGTAGTGCTGCATAGTGCAGCACTTGGGGGAAGTGCTTTGGTGCGGTCGCACCAACGGGTTAATTCTACCGTGGATTATTTGTACTAATTACCACCAACCTTAAGCGTGAATTCACTAGGGTTTTCTAATGGCCAAGAAAACTTCATGGGTAACTCTGTACATCGCACTAGGAATTGTTTGGGGTTGTTCATTCATCTTCATTAAGTTGGGCTTGGAGTTCTTAACTCCAATCGGGGTTGCCTTTGGACGAGTTTCACTAGGCGCTATCACATTGGTGTTGTGGGCTCGTTTTAAAGGAATTGCACTCCCAACGGGTCGCATTATGTGGCTTCATTTGTGGGTTGTTGCATTACTTCTAAATGTGATTCCCGGGTTTCTTTTTGCATATGCCGAAACTGAAGTCACATCAATTCTGGCGGGGATCATAAATGCAGTGACACCTTTAATGACTTTGCTTGCAATCATGGTCGCTTTTCGGGAAGAAAAGCCCAAGAGTTACCAGGTTGTCGGTTTACTTACAGGATTTTTAGGAGTTCTTACAGTTCTTGGGGCATGGCAAGGACTTGGTGAAAATCCAATCGGCGCAGTTATTGCATTGTTGTGTGCGGTTGCTTGTTATGGTGTTTCATTTCCGTACTCGCGCAAATTTGTCCTACCCAAGAAATTGCAAGCAGAGTCACTTGCTGCCGGGCAATTGATTATGGGTGCACTTACTCTGTTACCGCTGTACCTCATTGATGGAATTGCCAAAGACAACTACACAGTTGGACCTGTAATGGCGATGTTGGCACTTGGAATTCTTGGATCAGGTTTTGCATACATCTGGAACTTCAAAATTATGGAAGCAGCGGGAAGTGCAATCGCAAGCACGGTCACATATGTAACGCCCGTAGTTGCTGTAATTGTTGGAATAATTTTCTTGGGTGAAGGTGTTACTTGGTATGAACCCGTTGGTGGGTTAATAGTTTTACTGGGTGCAGCAATTAGTCAGAATCGCATCAAGTTATTTAATTGAGAATCCCACGGGAAGTTCAAGACGATTAGCAGTAAGCAAGACTGAATCAGTCAGGATTTCATGGGTAGAACCATCTGCAACGATGACGCCACCCTTCAAAATGACTGATCTCGCACACAATTCATATGCATACGGAAGATCATGCGTGACCATCACCATTGTTATGTCTAATGAGCGCAAAATGTCAGCTAATTCGCGGCGACTTGCAGGATCCAGGTTTGATGATGGTTCATCTAGAACAAGGATTTCAGGCTTCATTGCAAGCACAGTTGCTACCGCTACACGGCGACGCTGCCCAAATGAAAGGTGATGCGGTGGACGCTCTTTGAACTCAAGCATTCCAACTAGTTCTAGTGCCTCATTAACAATCGCATCAAGTTCTGAACCACGCTTTCCCATGTTGTAGGGACCGAAGGCAACATCTTCGCCAACAGTTGGCATAAAGAGTTGATCATCTGGATCTTGAAACACAATTCCAACTTTTGAACGGATCTCTTTGAGCGACTCTTTGTTTTTAGAATCAACTAGTTGTCCGGCAACATGAATAGAACCATGAGATGTTGGATGAATACCGTTCATGTGCATAACAAGTGTTGTCTTACCCGCACCGTTTGGACCAAGCAGCGCAACTCGTTCTCCTTGTTGCACCGAAAGATTTACGCCGTAAAGTGCTTGATTACCATCAGGGTATGCAAATGCAAGCTCTTTAATTTCTAGACTTGGCGTAGTCATTACATTCTTCCAATCACTAGTTGTGTAATAAAAATTATTGCTGCAACGATTGGATAGCTCATTGCGGTGATCCAAACTTTAGATTGAACTTTAGGTGGTTCATCATGGGGCAGTACACCTTCGTATCCTCTTGAGAGCATTGAAAGATGAACTCTTTCTCCTCTTTCGTAAGAGCGAATAAAGAGCGCACCAGCTGCTGTCGCTAAAACCTTCCAGTGCTTAATTCCAGTTGCCTCAAAACCTCGAGATTCACGAGCAACCTTCATTCTTTCCATCTCATCATTTACAACGTTGACATAGCGCAACATAAATGAGGCAATCTGAACCATCAGAACAGGAAGCTTGAGGCGCTCAAGTCCGCGAAGAATTTCACGAGCAGTTGTCGAGGTAGACAAAATAATTGCCGTCATTACGCCTAAGGTTCCCTTAACAACAATTCCAGAACCTGCGATCAAACCTTCGCGATAGAGATCAAAAGGTCCTACTTGCACTTTTTCACCTGTACCAAAGAAGGGCATCAGAATCGCGAAGAAAACAAATGGAATTTCTATTAATGAGCGCTTAAAAAGAAGAGAAAAGGGAATTTTTGCGATTGAAACTACCGTCAACAACCACAAGAAGTAGGCGATGAAAGCTGGCCATTTCGTAACAGGGGTGGAGACCACAATCAAAATAAATGCGATGGCTGAAATGATTTTTAGGTGTGAAGGTAAAGAGTGAACTAAGGAATGGCGATGAAGGTAGAGCCGTTCACCTACATCATGACCGTGGTGATGGTTCTCCTGCTCGAGCTTAATTGCCATCCTTCTTTGGTTTACGAGCAATTAGTTTAAAACCAATGCCTGCAACTACTGCGGTCCCAATCACGCCAATTACTCCAGCTACGCCAACTGATGCGCGCTCATTCTCTATTCCCTTAACGCCATAGTCAGCCAAAGTTCCATCTGCATTGGTGTGGTCTTTTGCTGTATCAATAAAACCAATATCTTGCGCAACTTTTTCTAGTCCATCAGGAGAAGAAGATGCGTAGAAGGAAACAACTCCCGCAAGAAATAGAGCAACAATAAAACCTGCGACATAAAACTTTCGGTTAGTTAGCACTTCGGATCTCCAGCTTCTGCGCATTATTTTTCCACCCATAGACCAAATCACTACGACTTGCCAAGACTGCAGTGACTGTTAATCCAGTAATCAATGCCTCTCCGATTCCGATCAACACATGTGTTCCAACCATCGCACTTAGAACTGCTGACGTTGAAAAGGTTGCAGTTGCACCCATCGCATATTGAATTGTGAAACCAACAGCAGCAGCGGGCACAGAAATCAATCCACCAAGCGCAGCAGCAAGTGAGATTGAAGATTTAGTCTTGGGTAGGAGTTTGCGCAGAAGTAAGAAAAATCCATAGCCTGCCCATACGCCTAAGACGCCCATATTGAAAACGTTAAGACCAATAGCAGTTAAGCCACCATCGGCAAATAACAAACCTTGCATTAACAAAACAACGGTTAGCGCCAAAGTTGCCGCCCACGGACCGACTAAGACTGCAGCTAAGGCACCACCTAATAAGTGGCCACTTGTTCCGGCAGCGACTGGGAAGTTGAGCATCTGCACAGCAAAAATAAACACTGCAGTTAATCCTGCTAGAGGTGCGGTCTTCTCATCTAGTTGTGTGCGAGCGCCCTTAAGAGCTGTTGCAACGCCAGCAGCTGCTAGGCCAGCAAAGATTGCAGAGGTCTGGACATCTATAAACCCGTCTGGAATATGCATAGGAGAAGGTTAATGCAAACGATTCGCATCTGCATCTTTAAGGCAATAAAGGGGTAGGTATGCTCCGCGGATGCTCCGGATTCTCCTTGTCGCACTCATTGTGAGCCTTTGTCCTGCCTCGGCAGTTGCCTCTGAGTGCAGCTGGGATCTGAGTTCCGGATGGGTACAGCGGGAAAACCTGAAAAAGGGCGATGTTAAGTGGGATGCCGGTGTCCCACTTCGCTTCAGCGCGGATTTCACTCGCCGCAAAGAGGCGCCGCGGATTGAAGGCTTTGTAAGTTCAGCTTCTGCAACATGTGGCGAGAGTGTTTCGTTGACCACGGTTGGAGCTAAAAAGTTTCAGGTTGAGATTTATCGCATGGGTTATTACAAAAATGCCGGCGCTCGCCTGATCCGCACACTTGCATCACCAAAATCAATAACGGTCGATAGCACGATGGTGCCAGGTCAGTATTTGTTGAAGTTAAAAAGCCTGAAACGAGCAAGCTCTTTTGTTCCGCTCATGGTTACGGGCAGTGGTGCTAATGAATTAACTTTTGTCTCTTCAGTTCTAACTTGGCAGTCTTATAACCAGTGGGGTGGAGAGTCTTTATATAAAGGAGCAGATGGCAACCGAGAGACTGCGGCAAAAGTAGTTTCATTTGATCGTCCATACGATGGTGATGGCTCTGGACAGTTTCGATACATGGAACAACCACTGGTTACATTGATGGAAAAAGCTGGGCTAGACATTAACTACATTACTGATTTAGAAGTTGACTCCAGGCCAGGTGTCTTTACACAGACTCGTTCAATTGTTTTAGGTGGACATAGCGAATATTGGACTAGAAGCATGCGTCAACATTTTGATAATGCTGTTGCTTCTGGAGTTAATCTGGTTGTCTTTGGTGGCAATACTGGTTATGCAGTGACTGAAATAAAAGGACGTGAGATTTCTGGTAGAACGCCTTATCGAGAAATTAAACAGCCAGAATCTCTTTTACTCGGATCACAATATTTTTCTCTAGGAATACGAAAAGATTTGGTCTCAAATAATGTGTGGCCATTTTCAGTTCTTGGAATTGATGCCCAAATAAAAGGGATTTATGGTTATGAGGCAGATACAGCGATGGGGACTGTGGGACCAGGTGTTCAGGTTCTTGCAAGAGCAGTTATTAGCCCGACCGAAAAAGGTTTTGTCGCAATGAGTACCTATTACAACGCCCCTAGCGGCGCAGCTGTGATGAATATGGGCACCAATGGCTGGGTCTGTGCGATTTCCAATCGTTGCCCTTGGGGCCACTCCTTCGACGTGCAGGCACAAAAACAGATTCAAAAGGTCACCCAAGAGGTTCTTAAGGCGACCAAGTCTGCAAAATGGCCTGTGGCGCAGATTGATATTCCTGCTCGTCCTTAGGGTAATCCGTATAGGTTTTGCTCATGAGCGAAGATGATGGCTTAGAAGAACTCATCAGCGAAGAGATGTTGTGGGACCGCATCCCTGAAGTCGAGGGTGAAGAGCGCGCCAGCACATACTACGAGTTAAGCGCTCGAATCTATGCACGTGGTCAATATGACGAAGCACTTGCATTAGCTGAAACCGCACGTGATATTTATTCACAACTTGGTGAAGAAGCACCATCTGAAGGTTTAGCTCAAGCTTATTCAGCAATTGGTTACAACTTAAATCAATTGAAGCGTATGGATGAAGCAGCGTTGGCAATGAGTAAAGCAGTTGAATTACTTCGCGAGAATAAATCACCGATTGCACTTGAACTTGCCTGCACACTTGGCGAGTGGTGGTACACCTCCAAGCAATATGACAAAGTTGTTGAAACAATGAATGAGTGCGCACAAGAACATTTAGTTGATGGCAATGAGATTGGTGCAGCAAATGATCTGCACCTAATTGGCTGTGCAGAGCGGGAATTAAAGAATTACGAGAAAGCACTAGAAGCTTTCAAAGAATCAAGATCGCTGTTTAAGCGAAACAAAGAAGTTATTCATGTTGCTCGTTGTGATCAAAAAATGGCATCATGTTTAATTGAACTTGGTCAAGGCGAACTAGCTTTAGAGACTGCACGCAAAGCCGTAGATGTTTTTGAAACCGGCCACGATCATCGCCGTGAAACTTTTGCATCCTTTGAATTCGGTAAGGCGCAGATCCTTCTTGAAAAATATGATGATGGTTTGGCAACACTTGAAAATGTCTTGGCAGTTGTTAGTGAAGATGAACCAAAAGATTTTGAATTCATCGTTGATATTGAGTCTCGCATCGCCAAGATCTTTCGTATGCAGGGTCGCGGGGAAGAAGCAGATGAGATTGAGCGCCGCTTAAAAACGGTGCAGGAAGCGCTGGAAGATGAACCAGAGCTTGATCTCCTCACTTAAAGGCAAAGACCAACTCAGCATCACAATGGTGTGCCTAGGCAATATTTGCCGCTCACCTATGGCTGCAGCTGTTCTGGCAGGCAAAACCGCTGATTGGAAATCTCCTCGCATCGAGGTTCATAGTTCTGGGACTGGTTCATGGCACATCGGACAAGGCCCACATCCATCATCAAAAAAGATTTGGGAAGCAGCTGGATATAAACATTCGCACACCGCAAAGCAATTTAAGGTAAACGACTTCTTTGTGCATGATCTAATTTTAGTGATGGATTCAAGTAATTATCACAACGTAGTTTCTTTGGCAGAAAGTGAAGAGCACCGAAGCAAAGTTTTCTATTTGCGAAACTTTGATCCCGCACTAAAAAGCTTAGATCCGAGTTCAGCGGATTACTTCATGCTAGAAGTGCCAGATCCTTACAATCAATCTGATGAAGCCTATGAGGCAACTTTGGCTATGGTTGAACGTGCTGTGGACGGATTGTTACAAGAACTAAAGAACCTATAAGCGCGC
>Ga0209297_1000369_pt1 | contig 29414 bp, 29 predicted proteins | sample S_130805_MF_Meta_FD_187322 | JGI IMG/M metagenome (GOLD analysis project Ga0209297, IMG submission 187322) | Freshwater microbial communities from Lake Simoncouche, Canada to study carbon cycling - S_130805_MF_MetaG (SPAdes) (version 2) | ecosystem: Environmental > Aquatic > Freshwater > Lake ...
ACTCTAAAATCAATTCTATTTCAGTATTAGAATCTAATAACGTTAGAATATTTGATACGTTAGTACAGAAAAATATAGGTGGTAGATCTTTTGCGTTTTGTCCATGGGGTACTGAGCTCAGTGATATACCTAATGTCGATGTAGTTGTTGGTCATTTTGAATTGTTAAACTTTAAAATGAATACCAATATGCATTGTGATCATGGCTGGGATGGATTAAGCCTTCTAGATAAATGTCATACTGTTTTAACTGGGCATTTTCACTTACGTCAGGAAAGAGTATATAAAGACAGTAAAGCGGTTATATACCTTGGTTCACCTCTTGAGCTTGATTGGGGAGATAGAGACGGTCAAAAAGGTATAACTATAATCAACACCAGAAAGCTTGAAACAACGCTTATAGAAAACACTGTATCATCAAAGCATGTTAAGGTAAGTATATCTGAACTACAAAATGGAACAGTAGCTTTGAAAGCTCTTAAAGGTTCACTACATTCAAATTATGTAAAGATTATTGTAGATGTTAAATTTGACGGAGCTAATGTAGATGCTTTATTAACAAAGTTTAACTCGTATCAGCCTCTACAATTAAAAGTTGATTATGATGTACCTAGTGATATTACTGTTGTAGGTGAGCTTGAAGAAACAAGATTAATATCAATTGAAGATACATTGAAAGAATATATAGATTTACTAGAAGTACAAATTTCAAAGAAACATGTTTTTGATAAATGTGTAGAATACTACAAAACATTTCAAACTATTAACTAATAATATGAAGCAAATTATTTTAAAAAATATAAAGATAGAAAATTTTCTATCTGTTGGTAGTAATGCTCTTGAACTACCTCTAGATAATAATGTAAATATTATTACTGGTAGAAACTATGATAAAGAAGATAGTAAGAATGGTGTAGGTAAATCTACTATAACTGATGCAGTGCACTTTGCTTTGTACGGTACACCTCTTAGAGATATTTCAAAAGAACAAACTGTAAATCATACCACAGGTAAAAATTGCAAAGTAGAATTGTCTTTTGTAGTAAAGACAGAATGTACTCAAGATGAGTATGTGATTGTAAGAAGTATATCACCTACAAAGTGTTCTATTTACAAAAATAAAGAAAACGTAACTCTGTCAACCATGGCAAAGTCTACTGAGTATCTACAAGATCTTATAAATTGTAGTAGTAAAGTATTTCAAAATTCGGTAGTAATGTCAATTAATAATACTGTGCCGTTTATGGCGCAGAGTAAAGTTGATAAAAGAAAGTATATTGAAAACATGCTTCAATTAGAAGTTTTTTCTCAAATGCTTTTAAGAGCTAGAGAAGATTATAATGAATTAAAACATGGTTATGATTTAGCTAGATCTAAGCATACTAATAATCTTAATATGTTTTCTAATATTGAAAAGCAGATTAATATTTTTGATATTGAAAAACAAGACAGTATTGCAAAGATTGAATCATCACTTGATGAAAAAAATAAAACTCTTGTAGAGTTAGAAAGTAGTCTATTAAAGTTAGGTAAGACGTCTGTTACTGTTCAAGATTTTACAGAAGATATTAAAAAAATTGAAGATAAGTGTGTTAAATTAAACGCTAAACGTAAAGAGCTAATAGAAAAGAAAGCACAAACACTTACAGAGAAAAAAATCTTAAAAGAACAATTAAAGCAATTACTTGACTCTACTAAACCGTGCCCTACATGCAAGAGAGCTTTTGATGTAGATAGTAATTGTGATCATCTAACAGAAAATTTAAAAACTCAAATTAATAATATTGATGAAACAGCTTTTAACGGGAAGTTAGAAGAACTTGACGAACTATACGACAAACTTCGAACTGGTTTGAAGAGTATAGAAACAAAACAGAACGACAATAGAAACAGTGTATCTACATTTCAACGAGCTGAGGTAGTATTAACTACAAAAATTGAAAATGTAAAAGAGTATATAACAGATTTAAATTTAAGTTTAAAGCAAAAACAATCTGATACAAACACGTTACTAAATGAACAAAAAGAACAAATACAAAAAGACATAAACTTATCTGAGATAGATGTCAATAATATTGAAAGTGAACTTAAAATACTAGATTGTGTAAAGTATGTCCTTTCTGAAGAAGGTGTAAAGTCATTTCTTATCAAGAAAATATTGAAAGTATTAAACAGTAAGATCAATTTTTATCTATCTCATTTACAAGCTCCTGTAAAGTGTGAGTTTAATGAATTTTTTGAAGAGTGTATTACAGATGAGAAGAAGAATGAATGCTCATATTTTAATTTTTCAGGTGGGGAGAGAAAGCGTATAGACCTAGCGTGTTTATTTGCGTTTATGGACATGAAAAGACTGCAAGGTGAAACAGTGTTTAATACTACGTTCTATGATGAATTGTTAGACTCATCGCTTGATGATAAAGGTGTAGAACTCGTCTTGGACCTACTTGTTCAACGTAATAAAGACTTTGGTGAAGGTAGTTATATAATAACACATCGAGGTCAGTCATTATTAAATCGTGTAGACAAGATTATTAATCTTGAAAAACGTAACGGTGCAACCTATTTATTACAAGATATCTAAATAAATATGGAATATAAAGCTCACGAGTATAATGTAAGGAACGTTATTGGTGCACCAATAGGTTTACCATTGAATATACCATCATCAATGTTGCTAGCGCCTGATTTTGCAGGAAATCAAAAAAAGAAATCTGATATTACGGATGTTCCAGGTGCTAAATTACCACGAGCTATAAATTACCTTGCTGATTACGGTGGTTGTGCTCTTTGGAGATGTTTAGGACCTAACTTTGTTATAAATTTATATGAAAAAGGTGTAGTGCATGAACTCACACAAATGGTTTTGGATGAGAGGTTTTATCATGGTATAAAAGCTGTTAAACTTCAACGTCAAGCAACACCTATACAGCTTCAATTTGCACAACAACTTAAAAAGTTAAGTGAAAAGATGGGGTTTAAAATAATATATGAAGTTGATGATATCGTCTTAGGTGAAGATATACCTCTTTATAATAAAAATAAAGGTGCGTTTATGCCTACAGAAATACGCAATAGCATTATTGAGATAATGCAACTTGCAGATGAGATTACAGTTCCATCAGAGTTTATGAGAGATTATTATATCTCTAAGACAGGCAATACAAAAGCTACTTATATACCAAATTATCTTTTCAGGTGGTGGTGGGATAGATATTACAATCTTGGTGATAGAGTCAAGTTGTATGAAAGGAATAAAAAGAAACCAGTTATTGCAGTCTTTGCTTCCGGTACACATGTTGATGTAACCGGTAGAGCTAATTTTGTCGATGACTTTTCACCGGTAGTGCAGCAAATAATACACACCCGTACAATGTATAAGTGGGTGTTTTACGGGTCGTTTCCGTTTCAGGTTAAACCTTTCATTGAAAAAGGTGAGATGGAATTTAGACCATGGACAAAATTGCCGGATTATGCTCGTGCTGTAGCTGAATCTGGCGCTCAGCTTACGTTTGCAGCATTATTAGATAATAATTTCAATAATGCTAAGAGTAATATTAAATTGACAGAAGCTGGGGCAGTTGGTATACCATGCGTATGCCCTGATCTTGCCCCATATAAAGAAGCCCTCTTGAAATACAAGACAGGTGATGAATTTATTGACTCAATAAAATGGGCTTTAAAAGATCAAACACGTTACGCAGATATATGCAAAAAATCTAGAGCTCATGCAGAAACATACTGGCTTGAGAGTGAATGTAATATAGAAAAAACGGTTGAGGCTTATTTTACCCCGTTTGGAAGCAAGGAACGTAAATATCTTATCTAATGAAAACAGCAGTAATAACAGGCATTACAGGTCAGGATGGGTCGTATCTAACAGAACAGTTACTTGAAAAAGGTTACGCTGTTCACGGTATGATGCGTAGATCATCATCATTTAATACACACCGTATTGAACATATTTACTCGCATGAGAATTTAAAATTACATTACGGTGATTTGACTGATACAGGTAGTATATATTCTTTATTAGAGCTTATTGAGCCTGATGAAATATACAACCTGGCAGCGCAAAGTCACGTTAAAGTATCTTTTGATATACCAGAATATACCGCACAAGTAGATGCGGTAGGCACATTGAGATTTTTAGATGCAATACGTAAAGTTGGTTTAGAAAAGAAAACAAGATTTTATCAAGCATCTACCAGTGAGCTTTATGGTAAAGTGCAGGAGACCCCTCAGACTGAAAAAACACCATTTTATCCAAGATCTCCATATGGTGTAGCAAAAATGTTTAGTTACTGGAGTATTGTAAATCATAGAGAAGCTTACGGTCTTCATGCCTCTAACGGCATTCTATTTAATCATGAATCCCCAAGGCGAGGTGAAACGTTTGTTAGTAGAAAAATAACACGTGCAGCGACTAGAATTGCAGTAGGATCACAATCTGTACTAAAGTTGGGTAATCTAGACGCTAAGCGTGATTGGGGATACGCTCCTGAATATACAGATATGATGTGGCGTATTCTACAGCAAGAAACTCCCGATGATTATGTTTGTGCTACAGGCGTGACTACTACAGTTAGAGATTTTTGCAAGTATGTATTTGATAGTCTTGGTGTTGAGATTGCGTTTAAAGGTACAGGGGTTGAAGAGGTTGGCTTCGACGTTAAGACAAACAAGACTTTAATAGAAATAGATCCTAGTTATTTTAGACCTACAGAAGTAGATCTTCTTTTAGGAGATTATACAAAGGCAAAAACAACATTAAATTGGCAACCAACAGTAAACGTAAGAGAACTTGCAAGTATAATGGTTGAGAGTGACCTCAAGCTAGCTAATAAAGAGAAAAATTAATATGAAAACAGTATACGTTGCAGGGCATACAGGAATGGTTGGTTCAGCAATATGCAAACGTCTTGAGCAAGATGGTGTTATTGTTTTAAAAAAAACAAGTAAAGAACTTGATCTTCGAGATCAACTTTCTACAAATACCTGGTTGCAAGAATCAAAACCTGATGCAGTAATTATAGCTGCAGCTAAGGTTGGAGGTATACATGCAAATAATACTTACCCTGCAGAGTTCATATATGATAATTTAACTATAGCTTCTAACTTAATACACTCTTCTTATAAAGTAGGTGTTAAGAAATTAATATTTTTAGGTAGTTCTTGTATTTACCCTAAATTTGCAGAACAACCTATCCAAGAAAGTTCATTATTAACATCACCTCTTGAACCTACAAATGAAGCTTATGCAATTGCCAAGATTGCAGCTCTTAAACTATGTCAGTACTACAGAAAGCAATATGGTGTAGATTATCATAGTGTAATGCCTTGTAATCTTTTCGGTGAAGGTGATAATTATCACCCAGATAACAGCCATGTGTTACCGGGGTTGATTAGAAGGTTTCATGAAGCTAAAATTGACAACAAACAAGATGTAATAATGTGGGGCACCGGTACACCGTTGAGAGAGTTTCTATTTGCTGATGATCTTGCAAAAATAATAGTCAAACTTTTAGCAAAAACAGATTTGCCTGATTGGTTAAATATTGGTTCTGATGATGAGTACACCATTAGAGAGCTTGCAGAGATGGTCAAGAACGTCGTAGGGTTTGCAGGAGATATAATTTTAGATTCTACAAAGCCAGACGGTACACCGAGAAAGAAGATGGATAACACTTTACTTAAAAACATTGTAGATGTTGAGTATACAGAGTTCACGAAAGGTTTAGAGCTTGCTTATAAAGATTTTCTACGTAGATATACTAAGTAGAGCTCGTATAATATATGCATGTATCGAAACGCATTTTACGATAATAAAGAAGGAACAATAAGACTTCGAACTTGGACAGAAGATGGTAAGCGTATTGATACAGACGTGCCGTTTAGTCCGTTTTTGTATACAGAATCAGCAACACCTGCTGACGCAACTAGTATTTTTCGTACTCACTTAAAGCGTAGAGTTTTTAAGAATAACATGGAGCGTAGTAAATTTGTAAAAGAAACTTCTACGAGCCGTTTGTTCGGTAATATGTCTTGCGAGCAGCAGTTTTTACTTGAAGCGTTTAAAGAACAGGTAGGTGGTAAAGACTTTAGTAAATACCCATTAAAGATATATTCGTTCGATATTGAAACGTACTCCCCTAATGAGTTTCCAATACCTGAGTTAGCTAAAGACCCTGTAATACTAATTACAATACATAATAATCTAACTGATGAAATTTTTAGCTGGGGTGTTGAAAAAGAATATAAACCTAAGAATGAAAAGGTAAAGTATTACTGCTGTCGTACAGAGTTTGAGATGTTTGAAAAGTTTATGAATTTCTGGAAGATAGACCCTCCAGATATTTTAGTAGGGTGGAACTCTGAACGATTTGATATTCCATATATTATAAATAGAGCTCGTGGGTTGCTGGGTGATGAATTTATAAATCAACTTTCACCTGTTGGAAAATTATACTATAAACCTATTATGGATAATTTTGGTAGAAATACAGGAAAATGGATTATATATGGTTTGAGTTGTCTTGACTATATGGAGATATATAGAGCGTATGCAAAAGGTGAACGTGAATCTTATTCTCTTAACTATATCGGTGAGTATGAATTAAAGGAAGGTAAATTAGCAATCAATGCTACAAATCTCTCTAACCTTGCTAATGAAGATTGGGAAAATTTTGTAGACTACAATATTCAAGATGTACAGCTTCTTGTAAAACTAGAAGCAAAATTAAACTATCTTCGAATTGTACGCCTACTTGCGTATAAGGGTTGCACTAACTTTGAAGCAGCATTAGGTAAGATTGCTATTGTAACAGGTGCAATGTATCTTCAGGCATACAAGCAGGGGTATGTTATACCCACCTTTAAAAATGAAGAGATTAGAGATACACTCGTTGGTGGTTATGTTAGAGAGCCAGAACGCGGTCTCAAAAAAAGTATAGTAAGTTATGACGTTAACTCACTATACCCAAACACAATTATAACTTTAAACATATCTGCAGAAACAAAGTTAGGTAAAATTGTGATTGGTGAATATGGTGTAGACGACAAACTGACAATTAGATTAGTAAACGGTAAGATACATGAGTTAACAGAAAAACAGTTTAAAGCTTTTATTAAAAAAGAAAAGATCTCAGTATCAAAAGCGGGGGTATTATATTCTCAAAAATATAAAGGTGTATGTCCGAATCTAATTGACACTCTTTATACTGAACGTGTTGAAGCTCAAAAACAAAAGTTAACTCTTGAAAAGAAGAAAAAGTTAAATGAAGAAGAAAAAGCTACTGTAGAATATCTTGACACTCTACAGTATACGATTAAGATTCTACTCAATTCAATTTATGGTACTTTTGCAAACAAATATAGTGCGTTTATGGATATTGACAACGCGTCGTCAATCACAAAAACAGGTCAAGCGGTAGCGAAAGAAGGAGCTAAGATACTAGACCAATTTATTCAAAAAACATATGGTGTAGAGTCTTCTTGTGTTATTGCAGGGGATACAGACAGTGTATACATTACTATACAGCCAATTTTAGATAAATTAGAACTGCCGCTAGCTGTAGATAATTTAATAACAAAAAAAGTACATACAATTGTTGATGAAATTACAGAGGTAGTAAATAGGGAAATTAATAGTTGGGCTGGTACAGAATTAAATTCAAGCGATTCACGTTTTGTTTTCAAGAGAGAGGTAATTGCAGATGTAGGTACATTTTTGCAGAAAAAAAGATATATAATTCGTATCTTAGATAAGGAAGGGGTAGCAGTTGAAGGTGGTAAATTTAAGTATGTAGGTGTTGAGATAGCCAGAAGCACTATGCCTAAAAAAGTTAAAGAGATTGTTAAAGAAGTTTTAGAAAACGCTCTCTTGACTAACGACATTAAAGGTACCAATGACATTTATCGTCATGCATACGACACATTTATCTCATTACCGCTTGCAGAAGTAGCTTTTAGAAGTAGTATTCAGAATTACAATAAATACGCTGAAGGTGCTACCTTAGATAAATTTAACAAAGGTACACCATGTCACGTGAAAGCTAGTATAGCGTTTAATCTACTTTTAGAGAAGTTTAAATTGTCTGGTAAGTATGAAAAAATACAGTCAGGTCAAAAAGTAAAGTACTTCTACACAGCCAACAACCCCTATAGACTTGACGCTATTGCTTTTGTAACAGATTACCCAAAAGAATTTGAAAAGGTCAAGATTGACTATGAGAAAATGTTTTTAAAAATTGCAGCTCCTCCGGTAGAGCGTTTATATGAAGCTTTAGATTGGAGACTACCTCAAATTGGTAAAGAAGTACAAACTGATTTATTTGATCTATTCTGTATATAGATCAAATAAATATCTTTTATAAGATATGCAAGACCTTTTACCGGAATATAAAACTGAATCAGGTTACATTTACTTTACAATAACAAATGCAGGGTACATACAATTTGTTCTTAATTTCTGTAAAAGAAATAAAGAATTAAACACACTTAAAAAATTAATAATAGTTTGCACAGATAAAGAATCCTACAACCAACTAACCTACCTCGTTGATTGTATATGTGTATATTTTCCGTGCTTTATATCTAAAACTCTTGAATCCTGGCATACAACAAACTATAAAGATATTGTTTTTAAGAAGCTAGATATCACAAAATGGGTTCTTCAATGGGCACAGTTAAACGATGTTAAACGTGTCGTGTACCTTGATACTGATATGTGGTTGTATAAAGATTTTGTACCTGATCTTGAAAATTTTGTAGATAAAACATACGATATCGTAGATGTTATAATGCAAGATGGTGAAAATTATGCTGATGAACCTTTTGAACCTACATACACAATAACACCGACAACAAGTACGCTTGAGGTTAAGAAATACTGCACACGTCTATGTACAGGTCTAATGATACTAAAACCTAATAATACTGTTACAGATATGCTTGACTATAAGAGCAATAGACTTGTAGATTGGTCTAAGTACGTAGGTAATCAACCATTTTTAAATGACACTATTGATGCTTATCAAATTACGGCAATAGCTCTACCAAGACGTCTAGCAATAAATGGTAGCATATTCAACACTAGCGATATAGCAAGTAGTAAGGATAAACTTGAACTCGAACTAAATAAACTGAAGTGTAGTGATACATGGTTATTACATTACACATATTCTATTGGTGTTGCAAAAATAGAAATGATGTCTTTATTAGGTCACTGGGCTCTGTCTACTGCTGAAACTCAAGCTTTTTTAGGTAAAAGTACAGGTCGTCCAGATCTATATGTAAGATGCCCTGACGGATTTGCAAATCAGCTGAGAATTCTACTTGCAGGAGTTTATCTAATGCAAACTAATAGTATAAACAGCTTTACAATTGAATGGGTGTTAAACAATCATAATAATGTAAATTTTTTAGATTATTTTGAAAAACCACCAGGTGTTGTTATAAAAGATATTGATAGTAGTATTGACGATGAAAAAATTATTAAAACTTGTAGTTTTGAATACTTAATTAACAAATACGCTAAACGAGGCACGCTATGGAATACAGCACTTAGTGTAGCTTTAAAGTATTTAATTATAAAAAGAGATGTACAACTAGAAGTTGATAGTTTCGTTAAACAAAACAAGATCAATGAATCCCTTGGTGTTCACGCAAGACGTACATGCAAGACAGCTCTACTAGAAGGTGTACACGATAGAAGTTTACCTCTTACAAACACTGAAATTCTATCCATCTGTAGATCGTTTACAAAAGTGTATGTCGCAACAGATAATAAAGAAACACAAGACTACTTCATCAAGGAATTAAACGAATCCGTTGTAGTATACAAGCCTATCATACATGGAGCGGAGCATTTTCCGTATGATGAATATAGTAGAGATGGTGTACAGAGATACACAGACGGTAAGCACAATATAATGGACTTCTTATCACTAAAACAGTGTAGAACTTTTTTAGGTAGCAATGAAAGTGCTTATTCGTTACTATTATTTCATTGGAGAAAAAATAGTAACGACTACCATGTCTTTGGTAAACTATAAAAGTAAAAAAGTGTCAACGGTGTATGTTTCAAGCTGAGCTATTGTACATCTATATTTTTCTTCAGATGTTATTAAGAGTTTAGTCTTTGCTTTACACTCATCTTTTGTCTCAGAAATTGTACTCCAGAGATATTTACAATCTATTTTAGATACATACATTATTTTCATTTGAAAAAAAATTAAAAGTGAGGTATAATTCTACTTATGCTAGTAAGTCACGAAACACCTGTAGACATGTTGGATGTATCAAGATACTACAATGACTATGATTATTGTCTTGTTCATCTTTTACCGGAAAACGAAAAATACAAAGATTTTTATATTGAATCTGTTAAGTTAGGTAGACATGTTCTACTTGACAATTCAATTTTTGAATTAGGAGAAGCATATGATAACACAAAATTTGCGCAGTGGGTTGTAGATCTAACCCCGACTGAGTACATTGTACCAGATGTTCTTGAAGAGACTCATCAAACAATTAGTTCTTTTGTAAGCTTTACAGGGACATATAAAGACTTACCAGGCAAAAAGATTGGCGTTGTACAAGGAAAGACTTATGAAGAAATAGTTGAGTGTTATAAATTTCTTGCAGACAAAGTAGATAAAATTGCTATAAGTTTTGACTATAGCTTTTATCTCAATAGTAAAGAAGAAAACAACAATTATAAAAAATTTATTGTATCAGAATTAAATATTAGAGAAGATCTTATTGATAATAAATGGTGCGATTACGCTATTGGTAGAATTCAGCTTTTAAATAGATTGATAGGGGATGGTATTTTTGTTGAGAAACCTCATCACTTATTAGGGTGTAGTGTACCTTGGGAATTTAAAGCTATTAATAATACACTTGATAGCTTTTATTTAAAGTGTATTGAAACTATAGACACATCAAACCCTATAGTAGCAGGTATATTAGAGCATCCGTATAACATTAACTACGGTCTTTGTGAGAAGTGGTCTTATAAGTTAGTAGACTTTATTAATCATGTTCCGCATATCAAGCAAAAACAAATAATACAAAACAACGTATGGATGTTTAAGAATTTCTGTCGTTAATTTTATGAAAAAATGGGTAGCTTTATTCTCACAAACAGGTACAGAGATCTTTAATCTAATTGAAGATCTTGCTATTAAACCTGATAGAATTGTTATTAATAATTCTGATCTAACAAATGTTAATAGTAAATTGTTAGATAAACATTTTGATGTATTGTGGGTTGTACCTAATAAGCCAAGCATTGAGGAGTATGATACCTTTCTTGATGAAAGTACAATCGTAACAATGCACGGTTGGTTGAGAATTGTGCCGCCTATAATTTGTGAGAGATATAAGATATATAATCTACACCCAGCTCCATTAACTCGTTACCCATTTCTCAAAGGTAAAGATCCGCAAAAAAGATGTATAGAACAAAATCTAGAGTACGGTGGTAACACGTTACATGTGTGTTCGAGTGAGTTAGATTCAGGCAAAATTATATATGAGGATGAGGTTAGAATAAGAGGCTACAGTGTTAATGTAGCATATGATGCAATATATGCATCAGCATTTAAACTGTGGAAGAAATTTCTAATAAATGAATTTAAAAGAAGTTAAAAGTTCAATACAGTTAGAGTTGCTTTATAAAATCTTGTCATGTATTTACAATGATGAACTAGAAACTTTATTTGCGACAGAAAGTTATAGAGATATACATACCTTAGTCAAAAGTATGATTATTTACGACATGATATTTTACACTGCAGATAATAGATTGTTATTGACTTCTATAGGTAGAAACGTATTATTCAATTGCCCGTTATTTTAAATTTATGAAAATTGCACTTTCAGGTCTACACAGTCAAGGCAAGACAACGTTACTCAATATCTTTGATAACAATCAAATTTTTAAAGATTATTATAAAGTGCCAAGCCCTACAAGAATACTTCAAAGTGAAGGTTTTGTAATAAATGAAAGCGGGGATGAAGTTACTCAAACACTCATAATGATGCAACATTATAAGAACGCTGTAAAGTGCGGTACAAAAGCTTTTTTTGATCGTTGTACTTTAGATGGCTTAGCGTATAGTCTCTTTTTTAAAGAGAAATTAAAAGATAAAAAAGTGTATAGTTTAATTGTAGATTTATTTAAATTAACAATTCAAAGCTATGATGTTATATTTTATATTGAACCAGAACTTGAACTACAGAATGACAATACACGATCTCTTGATCGTGTATTTTTTGACAATGTAAAACAAAACTTTGAAGACGTTATTGCAGAGTACAAAATTGATGTTAAAAGAGTTAAAGGTACAATACAAGAACGTGTAGATTTTATACAGAAATTTATTAATATTTAAATATGAGTGATATACTAGACAATTCAGCTATTTCAAAAGTTCTAGGTCAGAGAGTATCTGCACCTGCTCGTTATGATAAATCTATTTTAGTCCGAGAACCTCGACAAAGTAATAGAACGTATTTAGGTATACGTGATAGTGCTTTACCGTTTGTTGGTAAAGATCTTTGGAATAACTGGGAGATTAGTGCGCTTACAACTAACGGTATGCCAATAACAGGTATTGCACAAATAGTGTACGACTGTAACTCAAAGTATATTGTTGAATCAAAATCTGCTAAGTTGTATTTTAATTCTTTCAATATGACTCAATTTGGAGATTCAAGTACGGAGGTAATTAAAAATATTGAAGAGTGTGCTTCAAGAGATTTATCTGAACTACTTGAATCACCCGTATCTGTAAAGATATTTTCAGCATCAGCTCATAATTCACGAGATACTGATTTGAAGGAATATTCAAAGTATATAACACTTGAAGACCAAGAAGGTGTAAATGAAATAAAATTTAACACATATAGTGAGAATTCAGGTTTGCTTGTTATTAACAAGAGTAATACAACTCAAGAACAATACTTTAGAAGTACACTACTACGTTCAAATTGCCGTGTAACTAATCAACCCGATCACGGAGATGTATATATCTACCTGAAATCAAAAAATAAAATTACACCAAAATCCCTTATTCAATATATAGTGAGTTTTAGAAATGAGTGTCATTTTCACGAAGAGATCTGTGAGGCTATTTATAAACGTATTCTTGATCTATGTGAACCTGAAGAGTTGAGAGTGTCATGCTATTATGTACGTCGTGGAAGTTTAGACATCAACCCTGTACGAGCTACTCATGAACATTTACTTGAAGATTATCTATTAAATACTAATATACGTTTCTGTAAGACACCTAGACAATAAAAATTATGAAGAAAAACGAAAAAGACAATAAAGAAACCTTGACAGTGTTTCTTGATACAATTGGTCGAACTATTCTTGGCGCTCTTGAAGCGGAAGATAGTAACTCAATTACTATCAAGAACCCTGCAGTCGTAAACATTACTCCCAACCCTACAAACGGTCAGATATCTCTACAGTTACTACCTCTATTTTTTAGAGAGTTTCTAGCAGATAGTACCGAACCTACCAGGTGGGTGTATCAGAAGAGTTTAATAACTCGCTGTCAAGATATTACTCTTGACTTCAAGTTTCTAGCACAATACGGCCAAATTTTTGCACCAATTCAAGCTCAACAAGCAGAGCCTCCCAAGGGAGATGGTAATGTGATCAAATTATTTGATGAATAATTAAAACACAACACTAACAAACTCATTAAAACCTACACAATACAAAGTGTAGGTTTTTTTTGATTTAACGAGAATGTAATATATCATACTACATATGGCTAAAGACTCTCTTAATCATCTTAAAGATATTTTCAAATCTGTCGACGATCTTAACCCTGACGCTGCTACTCTCGATGAAAGTACTCTTTCGTCTGCTGACGAATGGATTGATACTGGGTGTTATGCATTAAACGCTATCATTTCAGGTTCTTTATATAAAGGTATACCTGTAGGGCGTATTGCAGGGTTTGCAGGACCATCGCAAGCTGGCAAATCACTGATAATGAATCGCATCATGGCTAATGCTCAGAAGATAGGCTATGTACCTGTAATTTGGGATTCGGAAGTTGCAGTAGATAAGCGCAGCGCTGAAGGTGCAGGTATGGACACAAAACGGGTTAAGTATTACCCAGTAGAAACTATTGAAGATTGTAGAAATCAAATGTGTAAATTCTTTGATAATATTATTGCAGCAAATAATCCAGAGTTAAAATTTATCGTTGCAATTGATTCTCTCGGTAACTTAGCAAGTGCGAAGGAAATAAGAGATGCATCTGCAGGTAAGGATGCAAGTGATGTTGGTCAACGTGCAAAAGCAATCAAATCAATGATGCGTACTTTAACGTATAAAGCTGCAAAAGCAAAAGTACCAGTGTTGTTTAGTAATCATATATATGATAGTATGGAGATGTTTCCTTCACTCGTTAAGACACAAAGTGGTGGGAAAGGACCTATATATCTTGCATCAGTATTAGTGCAGTTGAGTACTCGTAACGAGAAGTCTACTGAAAACCCAAATGAAGCGTCAGTAGCTATTTCAAATAATGTTTCAGGTGTAACACTTTCAGCAATGACTGTTAAAAATCGTTTTGTACCAAACTTTTTAAAGACTGAATTATATTTAAATTTCAAAACCGGTCTTGATAAATACTCAGGGCTATTTGAAATAGCAACAGCGTATGGAGTTTTAGTGAAAGCAGGTAATAGATATACATTCGGTGAAGAGAATTTAGGTTATCGTAAAGATATTGAAAAAAATATTGAATGTTGGGAGAAGATAATGCCAAAACTTGAAGAAGTTCTGCAAGAGCAATTATGTTATAGCAATGATAAGACAGCTGAGTTGCAAAAAGAAGTTGACGATATAGCATAATATCTATGCAGAATACAAACATAGCAACAACGCTTGACCTTGACTTCTACGAAGGTGTAATTTTGCTAAATAGTCTCTTAAGTACAGACTATCTAGCAACAATAATAGATTTTGTTAAACCTGATTATTTTAATGATAAAGACATTAGGGTAGTGTTTAGTACTATATCTAATTTCTTTCAAGAAAGAGGTGTAATACCAACACATACAGAAATAAAATCAAGACTCCTAACAGAAGAAGATAAAAAAGCATTTAATAATACAGCTACAAAGTTAAAACAACTCGATAAAACTTTTGAAAAGCAAGAACTTCTAATAAACACCGAGCGCTTTCTTAAAGAAAGATGTCTACAGAAAGCTATTATTGAAACTGCAGAAAAATTTTCAAAAGGTAAGATAGAACCTCAAGAAATTTTACAAGAGTTTGAAAAAGCTAGTGCTATCTCATTAAGTGAGAGTATGGGGCATTGGTATTTTGAAGATATTGATAAACATATCAAAGATCTCGTCACAACCTACAACCCACTACCTTTAGGTTGGAGATTTTTAGACGAACGTTTAGAGGGCGGACTTTATCCAAAAACGTTAACTTGTTTTTTAGGTCAAGTTAACGTCGGTAAGAGTATATTCTTGGGAAATATAGCTACAAATATAGTTATGAGAAATCATAACGTGTTGTTGATTTCTCTTGAGATGTCTGAGTTTATGTATGCTAAGCGAATAAGCTCTCAGATTACACAGATACCACATAATGAATTAAAAGTATACACTGATGAGATTAAAGAGTCTGTAGAACATCTAAAGCGACAAATAGAAAGTAAATTGGTAATTAAAGAGTACCCACCAAAATCAATTACATGTAGACATATTGACGCATACATGACTAAACTAACACAACGCGGGTTTAAACCTGCTGTTTTAGTTATTGATTATATTAATTTATTAAAACCGGTTTCAAAGAACTTAAACTCATATGAGAGTGTTAAAGAAGTTGCTGAACAGTTAAGAGCTCTATCGTTTAAATACAATATACCGATTGTAACAGCTTCTCAGCTTAAGAGAGATGCGTTCAATACATCCAACCCAGGTATGGAGGGGGTATCAGAAAGTATTGGTCTTGCAGCAACTTGTGATGTTATGTGCTCTATATGGCAGGAAGAAGAAGATAAAGAATTAGGTCTAGTTCATTTAGGTATGATCAAGAACCGATTTGGGCCAAATTATGGTACATGCGCTTTTAAAATTAAATATGACACACTCACTCTAACAGAGACAAGTGTTGATTATTTTGCAGCTGATAATGTAGAAAACGCTATTGAAGACGCATCAACTACATTAGATAAATTGAGTGTTTAAGATATTATAAAATAACACACTATACTTTAAGTTGAACTAAAAGTACAAATCGCCTAATTAACAATTAGGCGATGCTTAATAGTAAAAATATTACAAATATTATACATAATAGTAACCCTGTTGAAACAACTGCTGGCAAGGAGTTTATAACAGGTTTACTAAAAGTTGGAGCGTTTCTGTCAATAGTTAGCGGCAAGAAGATAAATTCTTCTACTTTATTTACTATGATCCTTGAAAATAGCGACATTCGCTATATATTTGTGTCATTAACAGGTGCTTCAGACGAAAGAGAAGCACTATTGGGTATGCTATATATGTACCCTGCTCTTTTAAAGAGTAAAAATGTTAAAAAGACGTTTCAAAGATCCCTTAAAAATGACAGAATTTGAAAAGCAAATATACAACAGTTATCTTGCAATAACCCGACAGATAAAAAACAAACCGTTCAAAAAGAGAGCAAACTTTGAAAATTTTGAACAAACACCAGAATATCTTTTAGTAAAAAGACTCTGTATTCTCTTTAGCAAACATAAAGAGATTGATATAAAAACTTACTTTGAAGCCCCATATAAAATATACCAAGATGCTTCATTTTTCGATTTAGGCTATTACTCAAGCCCTCGAGCTGTAAAAGCATACACTTTATATCGAAAAATATTAAACTCTAATAATCCTGATGATTGTGTTGATGAAGTTAAAAAATCATTAGAGTTTTTAACTAAATTCTGTATTGATTCAAATATACAGCTTTTAGATTATACAAAACATTCTAGTGGTAGTATACCTACATGGGTAGAACATCTTAAAAGAAATCAAATACACCCTTACACCTTAATGGAGTTTACAGGTATATATAAAACACTCAATACACTTACCCCTGAAGAACAAGAAATACTGCTTGGGTCTTTTGCTTCAGACTACTTTAAGTTTAGAGACAAGTATAATAACAGCAACACCCTCAAGCCGTTACTGCAAAAAGCTTTCTTTAAACTTCAGAATTTAATTTTTAAACGCTTGCAGATAAAGAAGGAGAATATACAATATAAAGAATAAATTATGAAATTTACTAACTCAATGTTTAACGATATTAAGACAGCAATGACTTCTAAAGGTGAATCAGCTTTTAAAGATGTCTTAAAATTTGAAGCAGGCAAGACGTATAACCTACGCCTTGTACCAAACATCAACCAGCCAAAGAAAAGCATCTTTCATTATTATCATCATAGCTGGAATAGCTTGGCTAGTACTAAGTTTCTATCTACTGTATGCCCTACTACGTTTGGTGAATCATGCCCTATCTGCAGTCACGCTATCAAGACTTTTCGTAACGGTTCAAACGAAGAAAAAGAAAAGAACAAGCTTATTTCTAGAAAAGAAAATTGGCTTGCTAATGTGTATGTAGTAGCAGACCCTTCTAACGCTGAGAATGTAGGTAAGGTCAAGATGCTTAGGTATGGTCGCGAATTGGCAAAGATTATTAACGAAGCAATTGACGGTGAAGATTCTGAAGATTTTGGAGCCAAGATCTTTGATGTAGTGAATGGTTGTACCTTGCGCGTAAAGTGTGAAGCTCGTTCTGGAGCTCCGCAGAAGAAGCAGTTTGTTACGTACGGTTCGAGTAAGTTCGTAGCAGCATCAACGCTTGATGATATTGATGCTGGTCGTCTAGCTGAAATTCACGCAAGTATCTTTGATCTTGAAGCTGTCAACAAGCTTGCTACCTCCCCTGAATTGCAGAGGATGTTAGACCAACATTATTTCTGCGTTGAAGATGCAGTGTCTTCAGAAGATGAAATTGTTGATGATGAAATACCTAGCAAGAAACCTGAACTAACTAAAAAGAAAGAAGTATCTAAACCAAAAACTCAGATTGATGATATCTTCGAAGGAGTAAAAGAAGCTAAGAGTAAGAGTGAAGACGAAGACGATTTTTATGACGATGAATTGAAAGATATTCTCAGCAAAATGTAACCTTTAACTTTATTAATTTTAGTAACTAACTTATATAAATTATATGCCACGTAAAAAAACAAACGACGACATACCAGACATTCAAAATACAATTGAGGGATTTCCAAAGAAATATATACCAAAAGTAGGTACTCGAGACGCCACGGTGCCTATCAAGATCATTCGTAAGGATGGAACTGTAAATGAAGGTAGTGGTAAGGTTAGTATGTATACTGATCTTACACCTGAAGTAAAGGGTACGAATATGAGTCGGTATCGTATTCTTATTGAAGAGATTCTTCAGAAAGATGGTTATTATATTCATGAAGTAATTCCGAGTCTCCTTACTGAATGTAAGGAGCGTCTTAAGGCTGATAATGCTTATGTGAAGATTAACTTTGACTACTTTCTTAAGAAGAAAGCGCCAGTATCAGGTGTAGAGTCTCATATGGATTATAGAGGCTGTATGGAAGGTAAATTGATCAATGGAGAGCAGAAGCTATATCTAAAGGTTAGTGTGCTGTATGCATCGTTGTGCCCTTGTAGTAAAGAGATTAGTGATTATGGAGCTCATAATCAGCGAAGTGTTGCAGATGTAGTAGTAGAACTTGATGAGTCAAAAGGTGTTATGTGGATTGAGGAGTTGATTGATATTGTAGAGCGTTGCAGTTCTGCACCTATCATTAACGCATTGAAGAGAATCGATGAAGCATATCAAACAGAACTAATGTATGAAAACCCTCGCTTTGTTGAAGATATGGTTCGCTTGATTGGTCAAGAGCTTGATATTGAGCTTGATAACCGTATCAAAGATTATAGTGTTGTAGTAAATCACTATGAAAGTATTCATAGTTCAACTGCATGTGCAATTATTAACGCTGGTAGAACATTAACGTAATATTATGGATGAATTTGCAGCAGCTTTAATGGCAAAATTAGTATCTGGCAACCTCCAAATGGTTGATGAATCTACTGTACAGAGATCTACATCCGGTCCAGCAAACAAACTAGACCCTCATTCATTTCTACGTCAGCAGCAGCAGCAACAGAAACAGCAGGAGCAGATTAATGCAAATGTGTATCAGCCTGATGCTCATACTGAGGTTAACGTACATACAGTTCATGCAATACAAGAAGAACCTCAATCTAATATTGCAAGATCAAAGAAGTCAAACAATACGCTAAATGTAGATAGTGCTGATTCTCAAAAATTAATTAAAATTTTTACAAGTATTGATAAATCTTTAAAAGCAATTGTAACTCATCTAACAAAACAGTAAATTGAAAACAACATTAAAATTACATAAAGAAAGTTTCGTAAGTCACTTTCTCCTACCTTTAGGCAAGCTAACTGATAATGTAATTTTAAACCTTACATCAGATAAAGTTGTTGCAACGTGCAGTACACCAGACGCTGGGGTGGTAGTATGTGCGGAGTATATATCTGAGTTTGATGTTGATAAAAGTTTAACCCTCAATCTACCCGACGTCAAGAAGTTCTCAAAGCTTCTTGACGGTTTAGCAGATGAATACATTACATTAACATTTAATAGCAATCATTTAGCGTATAAAAGCTCTAGTATTAAGTTTAATTACTTTTTATTAGAAGAAGGTTATGTACAGCGTTGCCCTGTAAGTTCAGCAAAGATACAAGGTCTTACACATGATAGCTGCTTTACATTAACCTCAGATAAATTAAACGAAATACTAAGGGGCCATAGTATTGCTTCTGATGCTAGCAAGGTGTATTTCTTTCTTCAAGATGGGGAAGTGTATGCTGAGCTAAATGATAAAGAACGTCAGAATATCAACAATATTATGTATAGTGTTACAGATGAGATTGAAGGAGAAGAATTTAATACACTTGCATTAAATCTAGAGTCCCTTAGAATGCTAACTGGGTTAAGAAATAGTAAATTTGAAGTAAAAATTAATAACAAATTAAATGTATTTCTTTTTGATATCATCGAAGAGAAAATAAATATACGATTTGCTATCTCAGCTCTTGTTAAATAATATTATGTCTAACAAGATTACGACGTTAGGTTATATTGTAAAAAGACTCAAAGACAGTGGTTATTTTGTAAACAAATTATTTACTGATTATAGTGAGATTGACCCACGTGCTTGGTCAATTGTGATTGATCCAGGTGGGGCTAGTGTGTTTTGCACTTGTTATATAAATGATCCGTTTGTAGGAGAAAGTTATATAGAGCTTTATGATGGAGGTCAATTTGTACCAGGTAGGTTAAAGTTGAAGACAAGCTCTTATGAAGTTCTTATAGAGACACTAGTTAGATGTGGTATTAATAATAAAGCAACATCGTACAATCGTCGTTGTGAACTAAACCAACAGCAAACAATTGACAATAACAATAAATAATTAAAATGAAATCTGAGCAACCTGATCCAAAGAAAAATAAAAAGGTAGCTAAGCCGGAGGTTAAACCTAAAGCTCGACCAAAACGTACAGCTAAACGTAAGTTAACAGAAAAAATAAATGTAGTAGAAGACATAAATGTAACAGAGAAGATAGACATTCCTGCATATGTTCATGACGCAATCAAACAAGCATTTTTACGATACTATGATAAAGCGAGTATCAAAAAAGCTCAAGATTACGACTTAACACATATAGATGGTATACTCAGTGAGTATTTAGATAATTTTATTTTATTAGGTTTTGATACTCAAGGTCAAAAGGTATCTTTAATGCATGCAGGTACTCATTGCGGTAAGGATGCCTTGCTTGAGCATTTACGATCAACACTAATACAAATGCTAGGCCCTGAGCATTAAATATTAACTAACATATATAGAAGTTAAAAAAATAAAAGTTGTGATAAGTAATTATCACAACTTTTACTATGAACAACAAGGCAGACAATCTGCAAGACGCAGAAGATGAGGACAAGCTACTTGATGAAGCTCTCAATAAAGTTAACGAGCAACCTATTGATGACAAGCAATATTACAGAGGAGATAAAAAACTTTTAAAAGACGGTGCGGAGTTTGAATGGACTCCAAAAATGATCAAAGAAGTAAGAGAATGCGCTGAAGATATTATATATTTCGCAGAAAAACATTTTTTTATAACTAACCCAGATAAAGGTAAGATTATAATTGAACTATACACTGCACAAAAAAGAATTCTAAGAGGTTTACAAAACAATCGATTTGTTAGTGTTCTTTCCTGCCGACAAGCTGGCAAAACAACATTAATGACCATATTTGCATTGTGGATGACATGCTTTAGTGACGATCAACGCGTTATTATTGTAGCAAATAACGAAAACACTGCAATTCGTGTATTAAAACGTATACGATTAGCTTACGAGCTACTTACACCTTTTCTCAAGCCGGGTTTAAAAGAATATGGTAAAACAGGTATTACATTTGCTAATGATAGTAGTATTGGTGTAAGTACAACAACATCTACAGCAGCAAGAGGTGATACAGCTAATTGTCTTATTATTGATGAAGCTGCATTTATTGATCAAAATTTTATTAATGATTTCTGGAAATCTGTCATACCTACTATTTCTCAAAGTAGGAAGTCTAAAATCTTTATGGTATCAACACCCAACGGTACAAACAATAAATTTTACGAAATATACTCAGGTGCTGAGAAAGAAGTCAACGGCTGGAAAGCTGAACGTATTGATTGGTGGGAGGTACCAGGTCGTACAGAGAGATGGAAGAAGCAAATAGTATCTGCGCTTGGATCTGAAGAAGCGTTCAGACAAGAATATGAAAACCATTTTGTTGATGATGGTGAAGGTGCAGTTGCTGCTGAAACCATTGAACGGTTAAAAGCAGAAAGAAAACCGCCTATATGGTCTAGTCAAGATAATAGTTATAAGGTCTTCAATACCCCATCACCTGAACGGTTGTATGTGATAGGAGTAGATGTAGGTGAAGGAATAGGGCGCGCAAGTTCAGTCGCGCAAGTGCTTGATATAACAGACTTAAAAAATATAGAGCAAGTAGCAGTATTGTGCCATTCAACTCTAGACCCATATCACTTTGCTAATAAATTATTTGCGCTTGCAAATACGTGGGGAACACCACCTCTTATGATTGAACGCAACAACTGCGGTGGTCAAGTTATAGACGCACTATATTACAATCTAAGTTATACTAGAATAGTAAGTTACTCAAGACTATCAAACACTGGCTCTATGATGAGCACAAAAAGTCTAGGTATTTTCAGTCATAATAATCTTCGCTTGAACGCTATCAGTAATTTGCGTTATTGGTTAAACTCTCTACACGCAGTTAGAATTAATGACATAGATACAATTAAAGAGTTTGAAACGTTTGTGAAGCAATCTAACGGTGTATATCGTAAACGTAACGATAGATTTTTTGATGACAGAATAATGAGTCTTGTATGGGGGCTGTATGCTCTTAATACAGATATATGCCAACAGTTGTTTTCCGTTGACGAATACGATAATCAAGGTCTACCTTCATTAATATCTACAAATAATGATTATGATATAGATTTAAATACATTTAAAGTAAAAGATCTTGATACCAATACAGTTGTAAGTATTGTTTCGCCTATTATTAACGAGCGGTTTAACAATAAAAAAGATGACCTCTTTAATGATGATAAGTTTCAGCCTAAGTACAATGAAGATATAGAAGACCTGTTCTTGCAAGGTTATACATTTTTTCAATAAGTTATGAGTACAGAAAATCCAATTATTCAGTCCATATTAAATCAAGGTGGTAAAGATAAATTTTTAGTTGTACTTGATGTACCGCCATTTTTGCGTGATTTAAAGTTAGGTAATGAAGTAGCAGGAGTCAAACCTTTACAATTAACAGTGTATGGTAGCGTTGTACCTGCTGCAAATATACCAAACGTAGCCAACGGATATGCAGGTCAAATTCAACATGTAACTTCGATGCATCGTCCTGAATTTACCCCACTCACGATAAACTTTGTAATAGATAACCAATATCACAATTACTATCTTATGTGGAAGTGGTTTGAAGGTTTAAACGATCCAAGAACGGGCATATACACTGTAAACCTTCAAAATAGTAATGTACCAGCAAAAACAAGAGGTTTATATGAATATCAAGCAAATATGACGATATACGGTCTAGATGAATACAACCATAAGGTTATATCATTTAATTACCTGCATGTTTTTGTAATTGGAATGGGTGGTATTGATTACAATTATCAAGATCAAGGAGTTTTAACAAGTAACGTAACATTTCAATTTGACCAACTTGTAGTCAGCTTATTGCCCGGAGCATAAAATTCCACTGAAAAGAATAAATAATTTTACAAGTATTTAAAAACCCATGAGAACAATTAATTCACCCGGCGTACAAATAACAGAAATTGATTTAAGCAATTACGCACAACCATCAATAGGTACAAATGTATTTATTGCTGGTTTTGCTGATAGCGGACCTATAGATGAAGTCGTTCAAGTTCAAGGAGTAACTGATCTTGAAGAAATTTACGGCAACCCTAAAACAGCTGCTGAAGCTTATTTTCAAGAAAGTTGCAAACAAATTCTTTCATCACCAGGCAATTTATACTGCACTCGTCTACCTTACGGCTCAGGAGCTGGTGAAGGTTTTGCTGAACAGTATAGTGCCTTACTCTTTCCTGCTACGTCAAGTATAAGCAATCTTTACACAGCTACAAGCACAATACAAGTACAATCTATTCGTATTACAGGTGAAGAAGGGATTGAAAGTGTTGATTTTAATTCTGGTATTAGTGTTGAAACAATTGTTAAAACAAAAAGTAATTTAACTGTAGGTGGTGAAAACACAACTTACACAATAGAAGGTACAAAGACTATTAACATAGAAGGCATTGACACGCAAGTATTGTCGATCTCTACTGTATCTGTAAGCTATGAATCAACACCAGGTGATACGATTATTGAAATCGGTGTCCCGCGTCAAGTTACACTAACGCTTGACGAATATCAAGAAATAACTAATGGCGAGTTTGAGTGGACTGAAGTGCTTGACGCTGCAGGTGCTGAACCTCAACTTAATCTATATGACACCCCCACGATGGACAACGTCGCGTTTGTTATATTAAACACTAGTAAATCTACTAATAATGAAAAAGGCGGAGGTTATTATATCAGTCTTGCTGATAACACTAACTTCGGCCCTCAATCAGATTATGATTCTATTTTAGGTGTTAAAGGTCTTTCTGCCAACAATTCTGCTCTTAAAGATGCTGAAGACGATTCGTTAAATGTAGATTTTGGTCAAGTTGAAATACCTGCATCTAGATTTACAGTTGCTCTACAAAGTGCATATACAGATGCAAAAGCAAGTTTATCTAAGAATATCGAAACAATACCTAAGTTTAACTTCGGTGATGATTACTTCAGCGATAGCGTTGTCTTTAACGTACATAAGATAAGCACATCAAACTCACAACCAAACCTATTAAACATTAATATGGTTGAAGCTTATTTAGGTTCGTTTGATCACAACAAAAAGACAATAGCAGATTCAGGTGGTGTACAAAGAACTTTCTTCCTTGAAGATGTTATCAATAGAAATTCTACGAGAATTAAAATGATGGTAAATCCAGCAATTGCAAGAAACATTTCATGGACAGATAATCAAGGTAGTACATCCAACCCTGTTATAAAGGTTAGAGTTGCTGAAGAAGCTAAGTATTTATTTGCAGCAGGTGTGTATTTACCACTTAACAGCAAAACAAACACAAAGGACTTAGGAAACGTAGCAGCAAAGCTTGAGCATGCACTTCGCCTAGTTGAGAATACAGATTCTTATACACTAGATATAGTTGCAGATGCAGGTTTGTCTACGCTACATACTAATAGAGATATTGATGGTTCTTATGATGATTTAAAACGTCTTCCAACAGAACTATTATCTTTAGAAAATCCAGAAAGTACAGCTATAACATCATGGAGAGAAGTTTACAATGTTCTTGAAACATTTGCAGCAGAGACTCGTAAAGATTGTATGGCTATTGTAGATCCTTTGAGACAATGCTTCTTGCGTGGCAATTCAAAGACTGCTGAACGTAGAGGAGCAAGCTTTACAGCTTCTGTTTATACACCTCTCAAGAATCTACTTGCAGCTTCTGATAATAACTACGTTGCTGCTTACGGTAACTGGGGCAAAGGTCAAAGCACAGCTTTAGATCGCAAGATGTGGCTGCCACTATCAGCGGCAGTTGCAGCTGTATATTGTAAGAATGATGCGATTGCTCAACCATGGTTTGCCCCTGCTGGTTTTACAAGAGGTAACCTAGCAGGCATTACTGACCTTGCATGCAATCCAACACAAAAACAACGCGATAATTTATATACAATATCAATCAACCCTGTTGTATTTTTCCCAAATGAAGGTTTCATTGTATTCGGTCAAAAGACACTACAACATAAGCCTACAGCATTTGATAGAGTCAATGTAAGAAGATTATTCCTAACACTTGAAAGATCCACATTAAGAACACTTAAGTATTTTGTGTTCGAGCCTAATACAGTAATAACAAGAACACGCCTATTGAACACAATAGGTCCAATCTTTGCAGAAGCAAAACGTACACAAGGTGTTTATGATTATATGATTGTTTGTGATGATAGAAATAACACATCAGACAGTATAGATCGTAATGAACTAATTGTTGATATATATCTCAAGCCAGTAAAAGCTGCAGAGTTTATATTAGTTAACTTCATAGCAACTCGTACAGGTCAAGATTTCTCAGAATTGATATAATCTAACAACATAAAATTAACTCATTAAACAACTAACATTTAGATAAATATAATATATGCCAGCAAACACAAATCAAACAATCGAAGACTTCTACGCTTTAGCTACGATGAAGGACTTTGCTCGCTTACATCAATTAAGAATAATTGATTGGCTTGACAAAGGATATTCAGTACTTGAGTCTGGAGAAGATCACATCGTATATCTTGAAACAGCCTCTCTACCTGGTAGAGAAATTGTAAACCAAGCTTTACCTTTTATGGGTCTTGCGTTTAATGTTCCAGGTCTAGCTACTTACGCAGGTAGTGCAAGCTACGCAGTCACGCTCAGATGTGACTCTGACTACTACCTACGCAGAGTTGTAGAACATTTCACAAGAAGAGTATTTAACGATGCTACTTCCTGGGGTGACTACAATACACCAGGTCTACAACGTAACTACTTGACAATGCAACAGATGAACAAGAACATGGAGCCAATTGGTGAGTATACACTCATTGGTGCTAACATTGTAAACACTGGAGCAATTCAATATAACTTAGGAGATACAGGGTCAATAGCTAAAGTTGATGCAGTACTGTCCTATCACTATTGGGTACCAGGTAATAACGGTAGCTCTGGTGCTTACCAAGGCACAATGGCTAAGCAACAAGCATACGCTACACCACAACTTGGTGATGGTGTTCTTACAACATGGCAATAAGTTAAAAATTAATTACAACATACCTCATAAGCCCGTATTAAGTATCTTAATACGGGCTTATGATTTTTCAGAGGAACACTCACAACAACGAACCCCCTACTTCTCAAGGATCAGCGTCTCCCTCGAGAAGATCTTTACTAGCACGCGCAAACAATAGCAATAACGTTACCAATAATATATCAAATAGGTCTATAGGTATTGGTGCACAAAATAACACAACAATACAAACGGCCCTTCAACCTTTGGAAAGAGTTGAAAGACCAACATACACACAACCTGATTACCAGGCTCCACCTAGAACACAAGCTGATGGTACTCAGCACAACGGCCCTTCAACCTTTGAAAGAGTTGAAAGACCTGCTTATACACGACCTCTTTATCAAGCTGCTCCTCCAACTCAAGCAAACGGCACAAGACATAACGGCCCTTCAACCTTTGAAAGAGTTGAAAGACCTGCTTATACACGACCCACTTATGAATCTAAGCCTTCCTCTCAGACAAATACTACCACACACAACGGACCTCCACCCAATAAAAAGGCAGGCAATCAACCAGAAGTTGAAGTACCACCGGACCCTGGTACAACGTTTAGAATTGAAGATTTCTACGCCCTAGCTACTAAGGTAGATTTTGCAAGACTACATCAACTACGAATTGTTGAATGGGTATGGTTTGGTAAGAGAGTAATACCTACAGATGATTACCATTTATATCTCGAAACAGCCTCTCTACCAGGCAGAGAGATTGGTAACCTTTCTGTACCGTATATTGGCATGAATTTTAACGTACCAGGTCTAGCTTCATACAGCGGAGCTGCTGCATATAACGTTACGTTTAGATGTGATCAATCATATCTGTTGAGAGATATCTTTGAACAACAAACTCGCACTACACACAACGACACGGATTCTAACGGCAACAACATGACACCAGGAGAAGACTCTTATTTGGTGTTAGGTTTAGTAGATAAACAATTAGAGATAATAAGAAACTACAAACTAGTAGGTGTACGTGTTATAAACACAGGTACGATACAATACAACTTAGGTGATGCAGGTACAATAGCAAAATTAGATGTAACGCTTGCGTACCATTACTGGACTCAGGACCCAGTAGGTAAATCAATGTAAATTAAAGCAAAATGAGCTCAACAATACCAACAACACCATACTTTTTAAGAAACTTCTTAAGCAAACCAGTGGGAAGTATCCCAAGAGTGCCTGTATGGTCAATCACGTTTGATGCAATACCGTTAGATATAATTAAAAAGGTAAACGACTATCAAGTAGAGTTCGTTAAGCCACTTGAAGATGATGTGTTAGCAAAGCTAGTAGGCCCTATACTACACACAGGTCAAGGGTGTCTGTTTGCTCAGGGTATAACACTACCTGGCGACGGTATGACTGCCAATTTTGAAGGAACACAACAAGGTGGTCTGTTCAGAGAGGCAATGAATCAAGGTAGAGATGATATAGGCAAAGTTAAAATTTCATTTCTCGATACTTCTATTAGTTTCGTAGAACATGTAATCCGCCCGTGGGCTGTAGTTACTTCATTTTTGGGTTTAGTTGCTCGCAAAACTCAGTACAGAACAGTTATAAACGTTTATCGTTGGGGGTTAGGCAATGTATCAAAAACGCCTGTAATATATCAACAATGGCACTTTTACGGAGCTTGCCCAGTCAATGTATCAAGTGAAGCTATAGAATATACAGTGCAAAGTGGTTTTATACGTAGAGACGTTGATTTTTCTTATCAGAAATACAAATATATACCAGGACCTGAAGGTACAAGTAGTTTTTTAACGTAACAACAATTAAATAAAGTGTGTTTAGGTTAAAAAGAACTATTAAACTAGCAGGTATTGATGTAGAAGTTTCAGAGATATCTTTTGAAACATACAAATCTATATTAAAACTTCTATTTAGAGCTGGTGACCCTCTTTTCTTGCAAAATAACTTAAACAATCTTTTATTACTAAGTACTAATTTAACTATAGAACAAATAAAACAACTTAATTGTATTGAGTTAATGGTATTATTAATTGAAATACGTATATTAAGTGTCGGTGCAGTACTTCAAATTTACGTACAAGAAGACGACAAAAAAGAAGTTGTAGAAAAACCACAAGAACAAATTGTTATACCACAGAAACCAATACAAGGGCATGTTAATGATGGTGATAATGTAGACATGGCAAGAGCGTCTTCAGTTGAGAAGCCAGATAATTCTAAAGAAGAGAAAAAGGGTGAAGAAGTTAAACAAACAACAACTCTTACTAAAAACCTTTACAATCTACAAGAAGATTTAATAACGTACAATCAAACATCATTATACACTCTTAATAAATTAAAGATATGTTTAAAAACACCTACACTAATTCAATTAAATGAAGATATTAATATTGTTGACTGTGTACGTTGGTTGGAAATGAACGGTAAGAGACTGTTGTTTAATTCAAATCAAAAAGAAAAATTCTTAGAAAGTTTACCATCTACTGTTACGCAAGAAATAACAAAAGTCATACCTATATACTTTACACGGTTTGAAAGTTATACATTAATTGATGTTGAGACAAAAGACAAACATACTAAGATAAATTTATCTTTAAGTTATGATTTTCTCGTACATATAATAAAACTACTCTTTGGCGACAATCTAGTAACTTTACATCAAAACTGCTTTAAATTGTCGCAATTTGCACATATTGATCTTAATTATATCAATAATTGCTCCCCGGGTGAAGCGTTTATGTATATGAAAAT
>Ga0209297_1000372_pt1 | contig 29216 bp, 8 predicted proteins | sample S_130805_MF_Meta_FD_187322 | JGI IMG/M metagenome (GOLD analysis project Ga0209297, IMG submission 187322) | Freshwater microbial communities from Lake Simoncouche, Canada to study carbon cycling - S_130805_MF_MetaG (SPAdes) (version 2) | ecosystem: Environmental > Aquatic > Freshwater > Lake ...
TGTACACTATCAACAGTTTTATTCAAACCTTTGATGTTCTCTTTGAGAATAACAAATTGTTTGTTCATTTCTTTCCCCTGCTGTACAGTCATTACAACAACAGTATCATCATCTATAATTCTTGTTATAGGATACTGCCGGTTAGTTGGCACCATCGGTGACGTTGGGGAGGTCGGAGTTGCTACCATTGTCGATTGGCAATAAGTCAAAATGCTTATTGATAGAAACAGTACTATCAGCCCTATTCTTTTTGAGTTCATTGTTTTCTTTTTTGAGAACATTTACTTCATGTGCAAGATCCTGTATCTTCTCTGTGGTCTTAGTTACCTTTTCAGTAATGACACTATCACTTTTTTCAGAAACTCTTCCCAAGACAACAATGTTGTTTTGACTTTTTGTAAGAACACTATCAGTCTGGTCATAGATAGTTGCTTTTATTTTTTCTGATATTTTCTTTGTGTCACAGCCAGGTAACTGAGGCAATGAAAACAAAAGGATCATTGCCGGCAAACTACTCAATCTCATACTATTTAATTTTACCAAGTTCCTGTAATACAGCAATCTTTGAAGCTGCTGCAGATAAAGTACTGTCTGACTTTCTAAGTTGATCTGTGAGTACCTGAACCTTTTGTTCGAGTACTACAATCTTTTCACCCTGAGCTGTTATCTGGCCGGTATAGTTCATCTTACCATCCACATACAGATAGCCTATAGCTATAAGGACCAAGAACAAAAGACCTTTTACAGGATCTTTGCTAAAGTCCTTAAAGCTGATTGGCATCATTGACGGAGCTTTAACTGCAACACCTTTGGCTGCAGTCTTAGCTCCTACACTCTTTGTCCCGGGTTTCCTTGCCTGAGTCATTATTCAGTTTCTTTTTCTTCTTTTTCTGCTTTATCAGCAGGTGCTTTTTTACTAAACTTGTCAATAGTGTCGGCACCCATGCCAACTACAGTAATGATCATTACTGCATTTACAAGTTCAGCAGAAGGTTTAATGTCACCATGAGAGTAGCTGTTAGCTGTCATAGTACCACCAAGAAAGAGTGCACCAATAAGTGCCACTACCGGTTTAATTGAGGTTACACCTCTCTCGTCTTTAAACAAATCAACGAGCCAGTTTTTAAAGTTCATAAGTTTCGATTTAAGACGTTATGCAGGTTTGAACACCTTGTACTCTATGTACTGGCAAGATCGGCCAGCCTGACCACCAGGAACACCTTGTACGGCAATCATGGAGTTTGGAAGTATGTTTCCTGTCTGAGGATTGATCTGGTACCAGTAACGGAAATTACCCATACACTGTACATATCCTTCAGGAGCTGTCATTACCTGACCAGTAACACGACCTTCTCTACATTTGTAGCCGGTGTCAATTTTGTTATTGTTTGACTTGGAATACATAGTACCAGGGATAGGATTTTCGTTTGCATCCAAGTGTACAAAGTAATACAGACAACTGTTAGTTATTCTTGTACTCATAATTATTGATTTTATCTCATTATTAATATACAAAAAAACCAAGACTCCACCAAATAGAAATAAAATAAATGTACCAAAAGAGTTGCACATAAAATGTGTAAGTTGTAAATTTGAACCCCAATTTTAGAATATGGAAAAAAGAGAAACAGTAACACGTGTGCTACATAATCCGGTAATTACTGCCAGAAAAAATAGTCCACTGCATGTTACAGATGATATTAATTCACTATTTAAAGTGAATATAAAACAACTTGAAGAAACAACAATAGGTGAAAAAGTCAAAAAAGCATGGAGACATGGTCTCATATCCGGAGATATGGAACCAATGCTTGAAATGGAATTTTATGATGGTATGCTTCTTCCCGGTAAAATAAAGGTTACTGAAAGCTTTTTACCAATTGTTGAGGATGATCCTGAACAATATATAAAAAGAAACAGAAATGGTTCTATCTGTAGAGTAGACGGAAAAGTTGTCTACAGAACAGAAGCATACACCTCTGATCACAGAGAAGAAGATACCATCATTGACTGCTAACTTAAAGAAAACAGTAACTACTTTACATAGAAAGTAGTTACTGTATTCAAGTTTGTTATTCGATTTATTTCCCTGAAAATAGGCATAACATCTTTTGCTTGCTTGTATACTTTAAGCTGACCTTTAAAGTTACCTCTCTGGTAATATCTCTGTTCATCATCAATGAAAGGATATTGAATTGCAGAGTTAAGAAGTTGTGCAAATTTTGCAAGAGCATTTGTTGCAGCAAAAGGATTTTGTACAAGCTGGTAAGATTCAATAATGCCTAAACCTGGTATAAAGATAGATACCTCTTGCATACCTCTTGACGATTGATATCTTAACCAGTTAGCCATCTTTTTCAAAACAGGATCATCATCTGGTATACCTGCAGCAATACTTTTTACAATATGTGCAAGAGCAAAGAATGCAAGAAAATAACCCATGTCGGCAATATCTTTTTTGAGATTATTCTTTTGGTGTTCTGTTAACTCTTCCCATCTTTTTGTAGCATCTCCCAGTTTGGCAATGTCTTTGAAAAGATTATATAGGGTAACATATCTACCTTCTACATCCATACCACCTCCAAGGTTCTCATCAAATTTACCTATTTGGAACCTGGCTTTGAAGTTAGGCCATACCCATTTGTGAAACTGGATTGCAAGTCTGCCGGCAATAGTACTCTCTAACATAGTTTTGTTTGCAGAGTCATAGTTACCATGTATCCTGTCGTTTGTTTCATGGATACGGTTAATTATCATGTGCCTTGCTCTATCTTGATCTTTGGCAATGTTTCCTTCTTTATCAAGGAATTTGTAACCATCTATAAGCATTCCTTTTCCGGTATTAGGATCAAAGGTATATGCATCTCTCAGAGAGCAATCATGTAGGTTAGGGTCATTACCAGTATACTTTACTTGTACAGAACCAAGGATAGCATTTCCTATTAAGGACTGTGCTTCCCATTCAGCAGCTTCATAACCTTTGTAGCCCCAAGCCAACATGTCTACTTTGCTTTGGTCCCTATGTGCATGACGAACCATGTTGTAATCATCGGTTAACCATTCATACAAAGTACCTGCTTTTTTATCACCATATGCTTTACCTGTATCCTTTTTTCCAATAGTTGCAATATAACCCGGTATAAACTCGGTGTTGTACTCTTTCCATGCTCTGTTATATGCCATGTGAGTAAAGAAGTCTCCACCAATAGCATCAATCCTGTTATTTATTCTGGCCAGTATCTTGTTATTGATTGTACCAAAAATGTTAAAAGGTATTGATATTGCTGATGTAGCTTTCTGTAGTTTTTGCACAACAACCTCTGCTACACTTTTTGTAAAAGTAGGATCATTGTAAAAACACATATCCAGAAACTTCTCAAACCTTTTGGTTGCATTTGCTTTATCTGCTTCAATTTCTTTGCCGTTTGCACTTACAAACTTCATGGTTTGAAGATGATCTCTTACAGCAAGTAATGTATCTTCTACACTACTCATAATATTAAAGTTCTCTGCCATTTGTACAAATGCCTCAAGACCTAATACAAGGTCCGGATGTATTTGCTCTGCAGTCATTTTGTGTAATTCTTTGGCACGAAGGTTAACAAGAATATCATTCTTTTCATGCCATTTTTTGACATCCATTCCTTCTTTCTTTGCTGCCCATTTTTCAAGTTCACTTTCTATCTCTGCTAATCTTTTTTGAGACTGAAGGGAGCCCATGAACATAATAGGAATAGATTGATTTGCTGTACCGGTCTTTGCCATATCTGACTGATTACTCATTGCAGTAGTGTCAAAGAATGTTCTCATTTGCTGAGTAACTATACTTGCAAAATTTGCACCTTTTTGAGAAAGCTCATGTACAAAGTTTCCCTGTAGTGTCGGTATGTAACCTTGTTCAAACCAGTACATTGCAGATGGTGGTAGCTTTTCTATTTGAGTTCTTAGTATATCAAGATAACCTTTATAGAACTCACTTTGTGCAGTATCAAGTGCAGTTTTTGGTTGCATCATTTTTCTGTACATTGGATCCCAAAGATCTGTACCGTCTTCTGCGTATTCTCTTGAAATGCTATTTTTCTTTTTAGGGAACCAGTTACTTGCTTCTGATACTGTACCGGTTGGTACAGGCTTTCCTGTCTTTTCGTCTACTACTGTATCGGCTTTGAGGTAAGTGTTCCAGTCGTAGTTTGCTTCTCTCCATTTAATATATTCAGGATCAGTTTCACCTTTCTTTGGCTTCCAGTTACCAAAATCATCTTCCTCCATGTATTTCTCTCTCTCAGCAAGAAACTCGTCTGTATACTTATGGTATTTACCTTCAGTTACACTAGTCTCCGGAGACTTTCTTGTATTACCGTATATATCAGCATAAGATACCCATTCAGTTTCAATGTGTTCAGCTTCCATAAATTCACGGTAAGCTGCTTTAAGATGGTAAAGATCTTTGTTCCACTGTATCTGTTCAGGTGTAACTGGTCGTCTGATAAATTCTTTTCTTGTACCATCAAGGTTATAAAGAGGCATATTTACTTTCTCAAAAAGAGCATTATATGCAGTTCCTTTTTGTGAAATTATTCTACCATTTCTTTTACCATTGGCACCCAACTGATACATGAAGTTGAATAGTTTGGCCGGATCTTTTGTACCACTTGCTTCAACAAGCTTGTTACCGAGTGTATGTATAGTTGCTCTTTGTTCTCTTACATTCTCTCTAACAGTCTGACGAGCAGATGCAAGCATTTTTGCAGCATTCTCAAGAATTACAACACCACTGTTACCCAAAGTATCTAACCAGGTATTGGCACCGGAGATGTCTTTATCTACTTTAAGAACCTCTTCCAATATATCATCATCGAGATAATCTTTATTAGCTGTCCATCCTTCTACCAGTTCCTTTACAGTATTTTTAATGGCACCTATAATTGCAACATCTGCTGCTCTTACTGTTGTATCTATCTTGTTAAAAAGAGGGGTAGAGTTACTTGCAGCAGCAAAAGAAGAAACAAGGAAAGGTCTAAACGTATCAATATACTGTTTGGACATGTATACTGTTCTGATATAACCTGGCTTCTTTATGTTGTCCGGATTATTAATAACCTTTAATACACTTGTAACGTGGTTATTAAATACAGAAAGAAACAAAGGATATATCTGGTCCTTTTTACCTTGAGCAAACAAAGTTTGCATTTGTGTAATAAGGTGATCAATTTTTCGGATACTATCATCTTTTATATCAAAGATTGATTGGTGTCGCATATCTTCCAGATACTTTTGCCATCCTTCTGCTGCAGTAAAGAGTCTTAATATTGCCTCTTCTATTGTAGCATCAGTAGCAAGTCTTTCTGCTTTTTGCTCTTTGGTTTCACCAAATGAACTTCTATGTGTAGGATTACCTGTTCCGTATTTTTCATTAAGCTCATCAAGCCTATTCTTACCTTCATATTGAGTCGGTACTATTTTATCAACAGATACCTCATTCTCACTCATTACTCTGTTTACAGCACCTTCATACTTAAAACCTTTTACTTTGTCACCTTCTGTACTAAGAAAAAGATGTTCTGTTCTTGCTGCTTTTACAGGATAGCCCATAAGGTTTAATAACTTGACATATGTCATTACCTGTATAGAATGTTCCTGACTTTTAGAAAGTTGTGTATCAGCACCAAGTAACGAGCCTTCTCCTACTTTGTAAGAAGTATTAGCATAACTTCTTTCAAACCTGCTCTTGTAAGAAGTTTTTAAATCTATTACTGTCATTTCACCATCAGGGTGAATAAGCAATAAGTCAATCGAACCTGCTATTGGTAGTGCTCCCGGAATACCCGCATTCTTGTTTGCAACAATGACCTGTGGAAGAGCTATTGTACCATCTGCTGTCCAAGCCGAAACAAGTCCTTTTAAAAAGTTATAAGCATCGGTTTTAACAGCATCTATTCTATCAGATACTTTTTCTATCTGGTCAAGATCTTTACCAAGAATAACTCCTTCCAGTAACTTATCAAAATCCTTTCCCCATTCAGTATTGTCATCATAGCCTACTATATTCTTTTTACCACTTCTTGCAGTTGTTACAGATGTGTAAATAGTAAAATTTAGTACTTTCAAATCTCTATACTGATGAAGAGGTTTTTTTATAACAGGATCAATAGTCTCATCCAGTATTATTCTATCGTGTACATCAATGTACACCTCTTTAATAATTTCTCTTTGAACAGGGTTTGCTCTTTTCATTTGCTTTTCAGCAATCTCTCTTTCAGTTTTATCTAACTGAAAATAGTACTCACCTTTATCAGATGCAGCTTTTACTGCATCCATATCAAGTGCAGGCACCTCAGTTTTGTAAAAGTCGGGAGTAGTTTTAAATACAGTGTCTATAAAATAATACTCACCGTCACGATTTATAACATTCTCAGCATGTATGTCTTGTAATTCTATTCCAAGTGTTTTGTTATAGTAGTTATATTTTTTAGTAAGTTCATTAGCAACTGGTTCAAAACCAAGTTCTTTTAAGTATTCAGCTACATTATTAAGATTTATAGGAGCAGTTTTTGAAACGTAAGGTTGTTCAACTACTGCCAATAAATTACCATTTTCATCTGTTGTAAACCCTTTTAAAGTATATGCAACATCTGGAAAAAATCTATTATGAAGTAGCATACTTTCTAATAAACCTTTCCAACTACCATTATGATTATTGGTATTTACTAATTTTGTAACTACACCATCTTTGTAATATACAACGGATTCATTACCTTTCCCTATCTTAGATTCTTCATCTATTTTAGGATCAATTATTAAATTATCTTTTGCATATTCTACAAAACTGTTCTCTGTTGGTTGGCCAACAATGCCTCTGTTTTCATTTCTTTTACCTGTTTTTTTGCTTGGTCTAAAGAAATCGAGGGTTGTTTGGATAGAAGCATCCTTCTCTTCTCTGTTTTTTCCTTCAATAAGTTCTTGTAATTCATTTTTTACGGTTTTTATGTCATTAAATTTTTGATTCAAGTCTAAACTTGATATATCTCCAGCAAGTATTTCTTTAGCAACTTGCTCATAAGAAGTTTCCTCTTCTTTAACTTCATTGAACTCAGCTTTTCCAAATACCTTCTTAACCCAGTCCATAAGCCTTTGGAACCAAGACTGAGCTTTGATATCTTTAGTGTACTTACCAACAATAACACCGGCAATTACTTTACCAATAGCTTCTATTGCTATCTTTTCCTCATCAACAGTACCATCTTCTTTTTGGTAAAAAGGATTGCTTGAGTACTCATCCATTACCTCTTTATACTCTCTTCTGTTTCTGATGTCTTTCATCATGTCACGAAGAAGTATTGAGTTCTTTGGTAACCACTGTACATAAATGTGAGCAGCTTCTTCTGGCAGTGTATCTGCAGATGCTTTCCCATTTACTACCTGTATGGTACGAGTAATAACATTTGCTACAGCATTGCCTGATACAACCCTGCCATTTACAATAAGTTGATCAACACCACTTACTTTACCACCAAGGGCTTTGATAAATGCAGTTACTTTCTTGTCTACAGCTTTTATAGGTGCTTGCTTAGATGCAGAACTTAGTTGATAAAAAGGAACAATATCACCTTCTTCTGTAATAACTGTATTTGGTAAGTTTTTCTTTTCAAGTTGTGCAGCATCTTGCTCAATAGCATCTTTATATCCACGGTTTCTTACTTTCCATTCTGCCCTTAAAACTTCTATAGGAGGATGAACATTTATATAATGCTCGTTATTTGTACTCTCATATGAAGCAGTATCTTTTCCATACTTTTTATTGATCTGATCTACTATAGTATTTGCAATAGCTTTTTTCTGAGCAGATGTGTCCCTGTTTATCACTTTGAGAGAGTTTGCTACACCAGCCTTTACAACACTCTTTGACGAGAACTGGTTCAGGATAGTTGTAGTAAGTTCTTTTGAGAACTCATCTTTTGTTCTTGCAGGTTCTTCTGGTAACTGATAGTAAAGAAACTCCGGCCTGATGTTTTCTCTATTCTTTGGGTTACTTTCAACATAATCCCTCTGATCTTTTTCTCGGGCAAACATTCTTTGTGCATCACCTTGTGGTGATAAAGACAGCTTTCCTCTATAAATGTCCTGCCATGAAATAACATCTCCAACAAGTTTTTCATCAGCTTTATTGTTATAAACAAAAAAGTCAACAGACATACTGTTTTTAGACCATGCACCTATTCTTTCACCTGTTTCATTATTTATAATATGGTAATACTCTAACCAACCAGATGGTGATCTTCTTATGTCTTCAATATGATAACCTTCTTTGGGTATTTGGTAAGCATAACAGATATAATCTTTTTTCTCTCCTGCACCCCAACCACTATGAATAGGTACACCACCTATACTTTTTACAAGTGAGTCTATTTCAGCTTTAGCACCTTGTCCACCGTCTACTACAAAATCCAAATCATGAATCTGTTCTTCAGTAGGTCTATCTATTTTTTCACCTTGTTTTGCAATAGCAAGTGAACCGGTTAATCTTGCACCTACTCCAAAACTATCTACCTTTTTTAAGATATAACCGGCTAAAGGATTATTTTTAACAGCTTCTTCATAGTTAAGTACATTCTTGGTATTTTTTAACTCAGCTACATAACCTGTATTACCATTCAGAACATTAATTGCTATCTTATCTGCAATGTGTTCATTGGCCAAAGGACTATTGCTATTCAACAATGCGTTAATAAAGTTTTCAACCAACTGCAATGCTCTCTGAAGCAATGTTCTATCTGTACCAGATGCTTTATAATTTTTTACTAAGCTCTTGGAAATCAACTGACCTATTGCTTCTATTTTTACCTGTTGTTCATTTTTGTATTCAGGTAAATACTTTTCACGAATTGCTTCATACTCTGACCATTTTTCAATGTTGTTCAGAAGGTATGATATTTCAGGATGTTTTTCTCCCATCAACATGACTATCATGTGAGAAAACTCTTCCGGCATTGTATCCAGTTTTCTTTCCTTTTTGAGATAGATCATTTTATTGAGTACATCTGCTACACCAAGACTATCTAAGCCAAACTTTTCCTGTAAAGAATCTAACTGTTTTATATTTACATTAAATGGCTTTAGGAACTCTGCCAGGTACTGATCAAGGGCTATATTATTTTCTTCAAGCTCTGCTATTGTACCTTGATCCTGAACAGAAGGTAACTGAAAGAAGATATCACTTTTACCTGATTTAGAAGTTAAATTCTGAGCTTCTTCTACTGTAGGAATAACTTCATTATTCATATGAAACAGAAGAGTTGCTTCTTCTCTTCCGTGTACAGATTCCAGTGCTTTAAACTCTGGAGTATTTATATTAGGACAACTTGCCATTATTTTATAAACATTTTATAGTGTTAAGTATTTGTTCATCTGTGGCTTTCATTAACCTACTCCGATCTCTAAAATTCAACCGTTTAATGATCCACTCTCTTTTACCTTCAGTGCGTTCTTTACTACTGTATATGTCAGATAGTTCTTGTTGCCACTGTTCGGCAGTCATTTGCTTACTTGGTAAAGATACAGTAGTTTCTGATATAGGAGCTTGGATAGGAGCAGCTTGTTTAGTTTCTTCTGCCTGTATCCTTTCTATTATTTTTTTAACTGTATTTTCATCTTCAGTCAAAAGATACTGCTTACCACCTTTTACAGCAACAAGACCTTTGCTTGTAGCTATTCTTACAATACCAAACTCGGCCAGTCTCTGTTCAGGGGTTTTTGCTTTCTGTTCTGCAGCTTCTTGTGCAGCTATCTGAGCAAGATATTCTTCAGATATTTCAGCATCCTCTCCCTCATCTTCTATCACAGCCTTTGTTTTCTTTTTACTTACCTGTATTTTAGAAGCAGGTAAAGGTCCATCTATTGCAGAGGCTTTGAAGGTAGATGGTGCACCAGCCCATTCTACTTTACGATACTGAGCACTTATGCCGGTAGCTACAGAAATATCCTTTGTGATAACTTTTGTAGGTGCAGTATCTGTATCTTCTCCAAGAGCAAAGAGTTCGTAAAGTTCTCCATTTACTTTAATAGAATATGGGAACTCTATTACATCATGCATCTTTCCTTCCTTACCTTTTATCTCCTTTCTTACGATTTTAAGACCGCTTGATTTGATATAAGTTTTATTTTTACTAAGAAGAGCATTTTCATAATCTGTATAGTTTTTACCATATCTCCTGTTTACATATGTTCCTTCCATATCAGGCACAACAGTATCTCTGATACCTCTGAACATGTCAATGTATATAAGAGGCTGGTTGTCCGGATTTACATCTACAGGTTTGGTATATTGCTTAGTTGTTATGTGCTCAACTACTTTCTTTCTTTCTGCATCATTGAGTTTATCCATAGATACTCCATCCAAGCTGGCTAAACCTTTCTTATCAACAATACCCTTGATGTAGAATTTATTACCAATGTGAGTAGCATAAGATCTCATAAACTCATCCATGATGTTTACAGATGGTACACCAAAGATTGATACAGCCTTTTCTTCATCCCATTTATCTACAGCAAGGAAATTATTTACTTCAGTAGTTCTACCCATTATGTCCTCAAACATAAACGTAGGGATAAACCTGATAAAAGAACCAGATTTGAACTGAGCACCATCTTTAACCAGTAAATAGTTAAACATTGCTACTGCAGCATCGTGTGTATTTATTTCATTGCCGGCTTCATCTGTATATGCATTTACATAAAGCGAGATGAAAGAGCTTACCAGTCGATCCTGTTGAGCATCAGATAACCTTGCCCATGTATTAGATTCTGCAGTATTGATACCTTCCTTGCTTTCTTCTGCTGTTGTCAACATAAGGAATCTTGATACAAGATAGTTTTCATTCTTTCCTTTCAGTTTGTCTTTAACAGATTTTATAGTATCAACGATATCCATATATCCTACTGGTTTTTTACTTTTCAGTTCAGGATATATCATTGCATTACTTAAAGATGACAAGGTACCAGGATAATCATTCTTTGTTAACCAATGCATATAGGCTTTGATACTAAGGAATGATATGATGTCATGCTTCAGAGTTTTTCCAAATTCTGCAGTTTCTATACTAGACATCTTTTTCATGTTACCGTATACAACTTCAGATAAACGAGCAAACAATGGTGTCTTTTCAATAAAGACTTTCTTAGAAAGATACTGCACCTGTGCAAGTACTTTTAAGTTAGTTGCAATTATCTCCTGACGGTTAAGTAAAATATCTTTTACATCTACCGCAAGTTCAACATTGTTTTCTTCTTTGTATTCTTCAAACTCCGAAGGTGTCATTTCAACATAACGATCACCATCAAGTTTGATGCCCAGGTTGTTAAGTGCTTTATTCATTGCATCAACATCTTCCCAAGTAGTAGGCAGACCTTGAGAAAGCTTCTGTATTTTTGAAATGCTTGCAAGGGTGTCACTTTGTATTTCTACACGCTTGATTGTTTTCAAAACATATGCATCTGTAACTCTTGATCCTCCTTGAGCAATATTGTCAATCAGATCTTGTGTAGTTACAGTATTTTCTGGGCCAACAGTTACTTCATCTTTAGGGTCCAGTGCATCTATTTTCTCAGACAGTATCTTTCTTTTGCTTGAAGTTGATTCTTCCTTAGTTTTAAGAGAACCTTCAAGTTTCTGTATATCAGCAAAATATCTTCTTGCTATTGGTTGCAGTACCAGAAGTACAGCAGTCTCAAGAGGTACACCGGTACCAACCATGTTAGAAACATAGCCAAGGGCTGTGATATTAAGACCTAACCTTGCTGCCAGACGTTCTTTGGCATTATCGGTCATGGCGTTAAGAAGTGTACCAAGATTGGCAGCAATACGTGTACCGGTATATGCACCCTTTGGAATATTATTCTCATCAAAGTCTTTTTTGCTATACTCTTCCCCAGCAATAATATATCCTTTGATCTCACCTTTTTTCTTACCTGTTTTATAAAGAACAGGTTCTGCTTCATGAGCTTCCCATTCTTTATTGTGAGAGAAGGAATTAAAAGTATTACCGTCTATTGTAATTGCAAATATTGGATCAATTTCTACATTAAACTGATTGTTCAAAGAGTATACCTGAATAGCATTTGCAGTAGCACCAATGTTACGAGAACCTTGTTTGTTATTGTCAAATGATGCAGCTTTACCAAGAATTGAGTTTACGTCAGTAGGTGTTTCCTTTAACACATTTAATATGGCAGCAACTCCTTTTCTTTTATCGTAAGGTATTTTTTCATCCTCAGATATAGCAGTAAACATTTTTATCAACTTCTCTGTAAGAGTAAGAAGAGGTGTTGTTGATGTTGATGTACTATTGATCTTAACTATCTCTTCGTTTGATTGCATAGCAAGTTTTGCAGCAAGAGATCTGTTATTCAATACTCCATTATTAAGCTCTACTACTTTTTCTCCTTTTTTATTATAAGAAGCATTATAGTATTCAATAGGATCGGCAGGTAAACCAAGTTCTTTCAGTGCAGTTTTATATAACAATGCATCTGAGTCAAGATTGAACATTTCGTATATGTCCTCAATATCGGCAATAACATCGCTGTCAATATCAGTAAATTCATCTAATTTACCATTGTAAAGATCTCTAAGTTCTTTTATTCTCTTTTTGAAAACCTTGTTATTGGTTTCCTGCCATTTGATAAACTCATCAAATTCACCTTGTCTACTGGTTCTTGAACCATAGGCAACTCTGGTTGCAGTTGCATCCAGTTTTTCTTTTGCTATCTCTGCTTTCTTTTTTAGTTCCTTTATCTCTTTTCCAATCATCTTCATTTCTCTGACAATTGGACCTCTTTCCTCTTTTCCTTCTTCTGTACCAAGAGCTTCTTTTTCTGACTCAAGATCAAATAATGTACTATCGTACTCATCTTGATCTATCAAAGCTTTCTCATAATCAGCTTTTAGTTTTTTGATTTCTTTATTGATCTCTCTTGATCTTTCTGCAATAGCCGGAGAGTAATTAGGAGTTAATGTAATCAGACTTCCTAATACATTTAACCTATCGTAATGAGAGTCAATCCTGTCTTTAATTTGTTTATACTCTTCTGCAACTTTTGATTTTTCATCATATACTGCATACGTGTCTGCAATAGACAAGTATATTTTATCAATATCAAAGTCAGCACCTGATATCTCAACAAGCTCATGTGGAAATATACCAACTGAACCATATTGTACCGGCAGAGTATCTACCTTCCTTAAAGAGATATAAGAGTGTTTATCATCTGATGGGATACGGATACCAAAAGCATCCCTCATAGATTTTGGGATATTTTTCATTTCCTCTCTGTAGTGAGCCGGGGCAATGTACTCAGAGAACCTTCCTACAATCTTACCATCTTTATCATAGATAGCTACATTGTGTCTCAGAGAGTCAAGATAGAAGTCACCTTCTTTAAGACCAACAAATGTTCTTGCTGTAGCATCATCCCACCTTTTAGCATCTTTGTACTTGCGGTAGTTTTTCAGATACTCTACTCTTGGAATAACTTCCCATTCTTTTGGTTGACCATTCTCATCAAGACTAATTACCTTTTTCAGGCAATCTCCCATACCAAGTGAACCTGATACAAGAGCAAGTGTATGACCTGGTACTTTTTCAGCAACACTTCCCTTAGAGAAGTAATTAAGGAAGATACTTGTAAACTTCTCAAGGGTAGATGGGAAGTTAAGGTTGTAAACCGGTTTACCATCTTTGGTCTCAAGGAAATCCAATGTTTGCTGATCTGAACCAGTTGCTCTCAGGGTTTCCCTCATTGTGTCAAAGAATACACCCATTCTTGCTGTAAACTCTTTCCCTTTAATGCTTTGATCCAGCTCGATCATTGCATCTTTAAGAGTAAAGATTGTATTTGCAGTAGTCTTGTAGCTATTTTTTACACGTTGTGAGTTATCAGCCATGTAAGCAGCCCTTACCATACCTACAGTAGTTTCTACCCCCATAAATATAACAGGAGTATTAGAATCCTGCTCAGACATGATCTGCTGCTTGGCCTGAGATGGATCTGTTATTATAAGTTTGTTAGAAGGGTTTTCAAGCTGCTGCCTCATAAACCTACTCTCCAGTGGGTTAAAATGGCTGTCATCTATATCTGAGATACTGTTAGCAACATTTGCTTTCATTCCCTTTGATACAGATTCAGGATGAGCAAATACTACAGTATTGTTTTTCTTTTCATAATCTTCCATTTTGTTCAAAAGATCATGTGCTGCTTCTTTACCTATCTGAGGTTGCCATTCATCACCATCCCATACAGAAACTGCTTCTCTGAAAAGAGGTATCATTGAGCACTTCAGATAAGTTGAACCATTGTAATATACAAGTTTCAGTGAGTTAAATGCACCTTTGTCTTTAAGACCACCTGCATCAAAGAACTCTTTTTCAGTAACAGGTATTCCGTCTTGTAATTTAGTAATAATATCTGCCTGTACTTTAGTTAATTTACCAAAACCAAAAAGTGCATATCTAAGCCCTTTTGCAGTACCGTACATCTGACCATCGTCTCCCTGTATTTCGTTGCCGGATACAGAAGATCTTACTATCCCTTCATTATCTGAATAGGTTATATGGTGTATAGTTTTCAAAGCATGTTCAATGCCCAATTCCTTAGAAACAAATGATGTTGACATGGAAGGACCTTGTGCATTTGCACCGGCCATCCTTTTAACCTGATCAATAGGATCTTTAAATGCCTTTGCCTCATTACCCAGTATTAACTGGTTAACTGCTACAGTATTGATGTAATCATTAACAAGTATCTGAGTAAGGTTGAACATTGGGTCATTATTCTTAATGTTCATTGCATCATTCAGGTCTTGTTTACCATAGCCCTCAAAGATAAAGTTAGGTGCAAGTATGTTGCTTATTTTGACAATCTTACCTGCTTCTTTCTTGAGATTGATCAGACCTTCTGTTGCCATTTGGGTTGCAAGAACATCTGCCTGAGATAGCCAGTAATTGTTCAATTGATCCTTTATCTTAGCCTCGTTGAGTTCTGCATCAGGATTAGCCTCAATCTCTGCAGCAAGGGCTCCTAATGGAACTCTTGCATTAAAGAACCTTGTACCTCTTGGTGCAGTTTTCCAACTACCGTCATCATTCTTTTTACCAGTATGGTAACCTTTTATTACCTTACCTGTATATGTACCATTTTCAATTTCTTCAATTTCTTTTTTGGCTTGCCTGATATTATTGTGCTCAGTTTTTACAAACTCGTACAACTTATCTATAGCATCTTTGGTCAGAACCAATTCACCTTTTTTGCCTTTTGTAACAGATGATATTGTTGCCATTCTTACAAGGTGAGCACTGTTCTTGGCTTCGATAGTCCTTGTCATTACCGGTACAACATACCAGGTGTCTGTATTACTATCATTACGTACAAGTGCATCGGGCTGTAATCTTATATCATAAAGACCCAGAAGAGTTGCAAGGAACTCTCGTTTGCTAAAGTCACCAAAAGTTACACCCGGTTGTCTGTTTACCTCAAGACCTTTGCTTATAAATGCTTCTCCTGTTTCCTCATTAACACTTTCAAATACTTTACGAAGTCCATCAATCTGCTCTACAGAAAGCTTGTTTCTGTTTGCCATAGCTATGAACTTAGGATCAGATAAAAGGAAGTTTGCAAACTCTGGGTTTTCCATAAGAGTTTGTCTTACATCTTTATCATTAAGTTCCCTTACTTTGACAAAATCAAAGTTAGGTAGCTGATGTGCATATACAGTTTCATTATTTGCATTGGTAAAAGATATAGTATTAATACTTTCATCAAAGAGAGCATTTGATGCAGCTATCTTCATCAGGAACTGATGTGGCTTACTTGTATTAACCCTTTCACCTTCTTCTGTATCAGCATCTTTTGCAAAGATGTCTATATTTTTACCAAGAGGGGTTTCAAGATTTGCAATCAGTGCAGATGTTGCAATTGGTTCTACATTACTATAAAGGTTATAGAATGTTTGTTGATCAGGGTACCTGGCTTCTTCTTTTTTAGATGCAATAATTGAAAACTTGATAAACATTTCATGTAATGCAATACCTGTCTCTTTTTCAAGATTAACAGATATCATTTTACAGAAATTGTCTAACTCTGTAGTTCCTATTTTAGTTTCATTGTTCGACATCTTATCGACCAATTTTCTAAGGGCAATTGTTTTTACATTCTTCAGAGAATCGTGTTGAGCTTTCCAGTTAGAGAACTGTACCCTTGCTGCATCTTTTGTATTTGCATAAGATGTCTGAAACTGATGATCTTGGTTTACCTGAGTAAACAGATACTGAGTACTGTATTGGTTAAAGCCTTTAATTACCTGCTGTAACAACAAAGTATCCTTATTGGCAACCTTTGTTGCCTTATCAAAGTCTGTATCTTCAAACAAACGATTGATAAATTTAACGGTTTCTGGATTGCCCTGATGCTTAGTATACTCTATCATCTTGTCAAGCAATCTGTCTTCATCTGCAACATTAGATAAGATGGCTAAGAGACCATTGTATACCTTGTTGGCATTTACTGTATTATACAAAGGCGTACCATCTACCAAAGAGGTATTGCCAAATTGATCTTTTTCAAGCTGGTAAGTAGTTGAGCCTATGTATTCTCTAAGATACTTTGATAGAGAAGCATAGTCGGATAATGGTGATTTTGATTTTTTATGAGCATCTTCTGTATTTCTTGGACCTACTTCATCCTCAAGAGATGCAACTTCTTCATCATCAAGATCTTGCTTGTAACCCATTATTTGAAGGTGAAGATCAACTGCATCCATCAAACTTTTTCTTGAAGCATCTTCGGTAAATACTATTTCAAGATCAACTAATTCACGCATCCATTCTGCTCTTTTCAGAATATCTGTTATTGCTTTTGCTCTACTCTTATAAATAGGTCTATCTGTATTATATGTATCCTTGTACATGTCAAGGATTTTTGTAAGCATTTCTTTTTTGTTGTGAGATGGCTCAAGCATTACCATTTTGTGGTATAGTGCAGCAATGTTTGTAGCTAACTGATCTCCTGTACTTTGGTCAAGATACCTGTTTACTACTCTAACGCCATCTTCTGTTTCAATCTCAAAACCCTCTTCAAGCAAAATAAGTTTTAGAGCCGGATCAGATATACCTTCCTGTATCTTATCGGTAAATGAGTTTACCTGAAGACCAGCTTTTTTGTATTTACCTCTCTCCATTTCATAGAACATTGCCTGGAGTTTGTTACCTGATATCTTTGCAAACATGTGTTTGATAACATCAAGTAACATTTGGAAAAAGGCTTTGATAGTACCAGAAGTACGAGTAGACCTGTCCATTTTCCATGCATCAAACTTATCTGCCATGTACTCTTCATAGAACCTTTCTTCCAGTTCTTTTTCTGACATGTTCTTATAGATAGGATCTGATTCTCTCAGTTCTTTAAGCTTTGCTGCAGTTGCAGGGTTTTCTTTTTTGGCCTGTGCAAGTAAGGCATTTATTTTATCCTGAGAAAGCAGCAGACGGAATACACCGTGGAATGCTTCGTGGTATTTGAAAGGTGAACCATCTCTAACCTGTATAGAACCTTTGATGTTTTTTAGCTCATCAAGGAAACCAATAAACTGACCGGCAGTTACATAATTGTTGTTCAGGTCCTCTTCAAGTCTTAAAAGATCATCTACTGAGAATATTCCTTCAGGTAGATTTTTCTTAACCCAAGCTATAAACTTCTGTATGTTCTCTACAGATTTCTCATCAAAAACTTTTTCTTTAGAAACTACCTTTTTAGCCTTCTTGCCTTTCTTCATTGCACCAAAGTCTGCATCTTCTGCAGCTTTTATGTCATTTTGCTTTTTGGCTTTTCTTGTCTTAGCTACCGGTATAATTTCTTCTACAGGTGTAGCTACAACATTCTCGGATACACCAGGTGCACTTTCTTGTGGTAAAGTACTTGCAGTAACTTCTTTAGGTAAACCATATCGTAGAGATATTCTCTTTGCAACATTAGGGTATACAGAAGCTGTCATTGCAAGTATAGCATTTCTCTTTTCTTCAATAGAATTAGAGAATGGTACCTGATGCCTGAAGTTTTCCTTTGTTACAGTAATCCCCGGGAACAATGCTTCTTTTGTACCCCTTTTAACTTTTGATATTTGTTTTTGAATAGCAGCAGCTAATTGTTCAGGACTGTCAAATTTTGCAGTATCTAAAGTAAGTTGAGCTGATCCCTTTTTATTAGTAGAAATGAATATTGTATTTTCCTTTGCATTATAGTTTAACCTAAGATCCCATTTCTGAAATTTATCTTCTCCAACTTTAACTCCATCTATCCATATATGAGTAGGAAGAGCAATAAAAATCCCTTTTAGCAATGAAGATATTTCTTTGTTATCTTCATCAGTTCTTTCTTCTTTGCTTGCTATCTCTTTAATTCTATTAAGAGTGCCTTGCATTTGAACTTCGTTGTATGCAGTAGGAGTAACCTGTATCCATTTTACTTGACCGGCAACCTCAACTGCAACTGAGTACATGCCGTTATTATCTTTTAATGGAACAGGGCCGGCAGCTTTGATAGCAGGTGAGTCAAGATCGCTCATCTCACCCAGTACCATAGGTGCATACTCAGAACTTGATACTGTTTCAAATTCCCCGGTTGCTTTTAATTGATCAACAACTTCTTTGTATCTGGCATTGTTTACAACAATCATCCTTTTCTCACCTGATTCTGTTACAGGGATATTGGTGTTTGCTTCAATGTTCTCAAGAAGAGGTGCTGTTCTTGGATCTTCTGCATTTACAAAGTCAAGGGTAATAACCGGACGTATTGATACTAACTCCTGAAGTTCTGTTCCTGAGAAGGTATTTTTACCTTCAGCAAGTTGTTTTTCAATAGCAAGCTGAATAGTTGTTGCTATTTTGAAATCCTCTTGGAACTGTGTCAAAGCCTCTAAAGGTGTCATTCCTTTAGGTATTTCCATCAGCTTTTCAAACTGTTCAACAGATAGTTCTAAAGGGGTTAACTCCTGACCATCTATGTTAAACACATAGAAACCAGCATTTGTCAAATAACCTATAGGTTCGTCATTATAACGAAGTTGCATAGAGTATTTCTGAGGTTTTATGTAAATAACCTCATTGCCTGGTAAAAGTTGTTTTGCTGTACCTGCAGGTCTTTCAGTAACTATTAGTGATAACCCTTCATCAAGATCTTCCTGAGAAAGAGGTGCCAGTGTATTAGCAAGTCTTCTTTCGGCCTGTTCTACCGTATCAACGTACTTGCCGGTTTTTATATCCTCTAATCTATGAGCAGCAACACTGATCTGAGAGTCAAGGATCTTCATTTTAGGAAGACCTTCAAGAGATGTTTTAGTACCAGTACCTTGTTGCTCTAATGCTGCTAGTTCTACATCATATTTGGCATCTATATCTTTAAATTTTTGATCAGTATAAGGTATAACATTACCATATTCATCACTAAGTTTATCTTTTTCCTCTTGTCTTCTTTTCTCTATTTCAGCTCTTTGAGCATCTATATCAGATACAGGTGTACCAGGAGCAGAAGTGGTTTCTGTACCTGTAGCACCTGGAGTAGGATTAAGAAGTGCATTTAATTCTGCTCTTGCTTTATCCAATTTTTCTCCGGCTTCAGTTAATCCGTATTTTTCATCAAGCTTTTTACTCATAGCATCTAAATCTGCTACAGTAACACCGTTATGATTTTCCTGATCTGAGTTAAACTTCCTATTAAGTTCAAGTCCTTCTTTATCGTTTTTTATTTCATTTAAAATAAGGTAATATTCCTTCTCCAGTTTTTCTATTTCAGCTTTCTTGGCATCTATAACAGAATCTGATACAGGAGTAACAACTTCAGCATCAAGATCAGCAATCAGCTTTGTGTACTTTGCATTAATCTCTTTTTCATTCTTTTCTCTAAGAGCAAGATCTGCATCAGATAAAGGCTTTTGAGGAGTATGAGGATACTTCTTTCTGTTATCATCCAGCTCTTTGCTCCATTCTACCTGTAACCTTTTCTTTTCAGCAGCTACCGCAACAGCTTTTTCTTTAGCAAGTCTGTCGGCTTTTTCTTCTTCGCTTTCTGGCTTTTCTGCAGCAAAGTGTTCTTTTATAATATCAGTTACTTCTAACTCAGATAGCTTTCCTTTTTTGCTGTTTTCATAAACCATATCCAGTTTATTCATCAACTTACCATTCTCATTAAGCCATGCCTCTGCATCTGTTGATAAAACTCTTTTAGGATTAGCACCATAACTACCGGGAGCAGTAGCAATAAATTCAGGTTCTCCGTAATAAGTAATAAGCTCTGCTTTTATTTTAGCTGGTAATACAGACTCAGGTATTTCGTCACCAGTTTCACCTTCTTTCTTATCACCTTCTTCTTCTTCCTCCTCCTCATCTTCTTTTTCTTGTGCAGCTACATTTCCTACAGCAGCAGCAGCTCTTTTTTTGGCTTCTTTGATGTGCTCTTTCTTCATTGCAGCCATTGCAGCAGCAGCACCCTCCATCATCTTCTGATACATCAAAGCAAAGCCTCTTGGGTCAGTAATAACATTCAGGGCCTCTACATACTGACCATGATCCCTGTTAAGGGTATTATAGTCCATCAGAGAGTTGAAGATCTCGTTTATTTGAGACCTGTCAAGTACCGGTGTTGATTTATCGTACTGACTATTTACAGCAGTTATGTAACCAACGTGTGCAGCTTTTAACCTTTCTTGTATCTTGTATCTATCGGCAGCACTATCTACAAAAGGAACAGGTTTGATATTACTTTTCCTAAGATTTTCTAATTGCACAAAGTTGAACAACCATTCTTCAAGATGTTTGGTTTGTTCTTTATTGTTTGCTATCTGATCAGCTATGGTTTTGTCACCTTTTAAAGCTTCAAGATTTTTTAGTTCTTCTTTCAGACGTTGTAACTCATCTGCAGCATTGCTAACATTACCTAATATTTCAAATGCTTTGTTTGCAGATGCACCAATACCAGGCAATGCACTTGCTTTTGCTCTGATCTCAGTTGCTCTCTCTATTGTTTTTGTAGCATGGTGAGATGTTGTAGCAAGTGTTTCAATTGCATCGTCCAAAACCTTCTTAGCTATCTTTGCATTTTTAAATGTTTTTGAGTCTTTATCATAAAGCTCCGGTTGTACAAGATATGCAAACTTATCTTTAAGATTTTGCCATGTATCGTAATATTTTTCAATATCTTTTACTACAGTTTCTGTAAATGCTTTTGCACTTACTTTATTTTGACTATTTGACTTCATGCCAAATGCCTGTTCAAATTGATCATCTGTAAGACGGTCACCCATCTCTTTGAGAGAATCGACAAGGGATTCGTATGTATTGGTCTTGATAGCAACAGCAACTGCATTTGTAAATGCATCATCTTTTGCATTGTGGTACTCATACTTGTTGCCATTCTGTACAGCTTGCTGCATATTCTTATCTGCCTGACCTTGTACTTTCAGACCATTGATATGCTCATTAAGGGCTTTGGTAGGATCATTGTACCAAGTATTCAGTACTTTAAGGTTATCTTCCATAACCTTTTTATGTGCATCTGCTTCACCTTGATATTGTTTGTTGACTGCAGCATTTGCTTTTTTGAAGCCAGCCATTGCAGCACTCTGTATTGGACTGATAAACAAACCGGTAGCAGCACCCATAATGAATGTCTGCCAACCTTCCATGCTTAACTGTGACTGAAGACCTTTTCCCCAATCTGCAGATGTAAGATCTTTCAGGAAGTTATTCCCATCTATATCTTTACCTCCGTGATAGAGATTTGTATAGTAGTCACTGAATGTTTCAGAAGTTGCACTTTGAAGAATCTCCTGGATACCTTCCATTGCTTCAATTTTGCTACCTCTTTTACCTACTTGCCATAAAGCTGTACCAAGACCAAAGTCTTTTCGTATTGTATTAAAGTTTGATAAAGCACCAAATGTACCTTTGAGATATGCCTGAGAAGCTTTTTGTCCTTCTTTAAAAGTACCTTCTGTAAGATCTCTTCTCAATTTACCAGTAACAGTAAACAGTTCACCCTCACCTTGTTCAAGAGCTTCTCTCATAAGACGAGAAGATGAACCAAACTTGTTTATAATATTACCAAACTCCAACTGGTTGAAGGCTAGGATAAGTGCAGTATTGGCACCAAATACATCAACACCTGTAGCATATGCTGTCTTTCTGATCCTTTCAAGATCTTCACCAACAGGTAGCTCTCCGTTATGTTCTTCCTGCCATTTATTAATGTGATCGGCATACATCTGACCATATGTACTAGCAGCTTCAAAACGAGCTTCTGTCATAGCAGAGTTTAGTGCTGATCCAAATCTTGTAATACCACCAACTCCCATTGCTGCAAGTTGATAAGTTGATGCACCGGCTTTATATGCCTCTGTCATCCCTTTTATACCTGTAACATCTGTAAATTGTTCCCCGGCCCATCCAAGTATCTTTTTACCATAATCCCTTAAAGATGTAGGATCAGCTATCTTTCTTGCATCGTTAATTACATTTCCTTTAGATGCTATCTGAGCACTTTTTTCCAGCATAGAAACACCTTCCTCAGTAGCCTCCAAGCCTTTTGCTAACCATCCAGCACCTTTTGCAACTGCACCAATACCTTCTCCAATGCCCCATGTAAGAGCCATCTCAGAAAGGAACTGTGCACCGGCTCCTAGTGAAAAACCAGATTGCTGTATCATGTCTCCTACAAACTCCCGGTTAAAAATACCGAAGTTGGATTCATGTACAGGACTTTTGAAAATAGCGTACTTGTCAAAAATAGCTTTCTGCTCTTCATCTTTCTGCATTAATTCTTCAGGAGAACCTGCAAGAGCTTGCATAAAAGATTCATCTGTACCTATAGTACGAAATGCATTACCAACATCTGCCCAACCTTTCCAACCTTCAATAAAGGTGTTTTTAGCAAGTGCCAGTGATCCACCAACAGCATTGCTCATTACATCACCCCATGTCTGTACACCAGCATACTTCAGCTCATTGGCATCATATGTTTTTCCATCTATAACTTCAGGAGTTGCATACGGGTTAAAACCTTCTGTTCTAAAATGTCTGTCTTGAGTAAACCTATCTGCTTTTGTTTCTTTCCAATCAAAAGTTACAGGTGCCATCTTTTCCTGTAAAGTAGGAGCATCTACATAATCACCAAAGCTACTTTGACTGTTATCAATAACAGGACGGTTGTTGCCGGCAGGTGATATAAATGCATCCGGAGATGGTACTTGAGGGTTATTAGGAGTATCTAATGACAGTGTTGACTGATTGGGAGCTAATGGTATATACTCTGAAAAGTTTGACATAAGTTCTTTTTGTTATTAGTATCCAAATTGTTTCATTATATCACCTGCAGACATAGTACCTGCAGCAGAGGGTTGTTTTTTATTGTACTCCAAGAGCATTCTTCTTTTTTGCATCTCGTTGAGTATCCAGTTGTTTTTCATTGTTTCAACTATGTGATCAATACTGTAACCACCTTCACCTACATTAAATTGTGTAGTTGTCATTGGAGTGGGTGCTGGTTTTGCAGTTTTTGGATCAATTATATATGCACCTGTTTGCTTATCAACTTGCCATTGACTTGTGTATACATAGACTTTTGTATACTTTCCTTTGACATCTTTACTATAAGGATCTGCTTGTATAGTATATACAAAACCATTTTTTGTTTCAAAATCATCTTGTGTCAAAGTTTCATCTTTATTGGTAAGTAACTTTCCATAACGCTGAAACTTTTGAGCTTGTGGTATCTGATTAAGAGCTTCTCCTTTTGCATCATCAGCAATATCTATATAAATAGCACCAAGTTTTTTTATTTCAGCTACACTACTTTTACCAATTGTTTCATTATCTTTTTCACCTTTTCCAAGTTGAGTATTTATACGAACAGCCGGTCCACCATTTGGACCAATTGGGACAACACTTACTGCACCTGCAATATCAGTAATAAAGTCTTTAAATCTTCCATCCATTATTGACTTTTTCATTTCTTCACTAATACCATCTTCAACCATTTTATTGCTTCCATCTGTAACGTACATACGTTTTTGATTGATTGGTAACAATGCCTCTTTTATCAATTTTGTGCCTGTAGTTTTTTGTGCAGGATCAATTTCTTTACCTGTACCAGATAAATCAAAAGTAAGTTCAGGAGAAGACTCGCCCGTAGCAAACTGAGGCATTTTTCCTATTACCTCTTCCCCTATTCTATTTAAAAGTTTTTTAGCTTCTTCTGGTTTTCCATATTTAGAAGAAAGAAACCCATTCAAATCATCAAAATTTCCACCATAACCATTTGCATATCCACTAACTCCATTATAATAAACAGTATGAATATTTCCATTTGCATCGGTTATTTGTTGTACAGGTTTACCATTTACCTTTTGTATTCCTGGAATATCTTTAACTGTTTTTCCATTTTGCCACATATTTGCAAGATCAGTTTTAGAAAATTCTGTAGTTGTTCCATCAGGTCCAACTGCACTAACTGTTGGAAAATTTACTGACATTTCATTTGTAGTATATGGTAATCCATCTTTATTTAATATTTTATTAAAATCTCCTTTTGTATTATTTTTCCTAAGAAATTCTGTTATAGCATTCTTATAATCATCGTTCAGTTTTAAAAGCTCTGCAGAGTTCTTTTGTATAGTTTGGTTTTGCATTGCCATTTTCATAACAATGTCCTGTTTTTTAGGATTTTGTGTTAAGAATAAAGGATCTGCAGCATCTGTAGTTGCAAGAACTCCAAGCCCTTCTCTTACAGTATTTGGACCAGTATTTGCAGCATATACTTTATCTTTAGTAGGAGCAAGATCATTAAGTAGTTTTGCAACCTTCTCACGTACAGCTAAAGATTTTTCATCATATTTACCTGTAGTCAAACAGTCATTATATGAACCAGAGAGAGTAAGTATTTCAGGGCCAGTTAAACCATTTGGTACAACATCTTCAGATAACATATTTAACATACCTTCTGGTCCAAATGAATCACGGTTAATATCAATAGCTATTTTTAGTTTAGCTGAATTGTAAGTATCTAATGTTGCTACTTGTTTAACATTTGTACCAGGCATATCTATATCTCCTGATCCTATATCAATACCTGATCCGTTTTCTCTGCTGGTACCAATGCTTTTCATTGTAAAACCAGAACCATAAGCTTTATCGTAATCCTCTTGAGTAATTGGTAAATTTAATTTTGTTTTAAGCTCCAAGGCTTTGAGCCCAATCTGTTCTTCTTTTTGCTCAACACCGGTTTCTGCTTTATATAAAGAAAGTTGCTCTTTAAATACCTCAGCAGCTTGTTTATTTACCTCTTGTTGTATAGGGTTAACCTTCTGCTCTACAGAAGAGATATTTGCCAAACTTTTAGAAAATGCATCTGCATCATAAGAAAGGTACAAGTTTTGTATATAGTCATTGGTATTATTTCTTATATCATTTACTTGTTTTTGATATATAGAAGATAAAACATCAACTCCTTTTATATAATCCTCACTATTTGTTGAGTATCTGATTTTGTCTGTTTGAACATAACCAAAACCTTTTGTAAACTCTTCTTCTGATTTTTTTGCAAGGTTTTCATACAGTTGAGCTTTAGCAAAGTTATCTATAACTACTGCCTGATCCTCTGCTGTTCTTGGGTTTTGACTTTTATCTACAGGAATACCATTAGCATCTAATTCTAAATAAGGAGCGTTCTGTCTTCTATATGCTAACGCAGTTTTTCTATAATCTGCAATACTTTTAGCATACCATTCAACATTACCGGTTATTGCCTTTTCTGCAAATGCATCTTTAAGTTGTTGTTCAGGAACATTTGGATTATCTTTTTTGATTTTATCCATTTCCATTTCACCCCTTGCTATAGAAAGAACTCTGTTCTGTTCTGCATACTCTGGCCTGGTAACTATTGATCTGTATACAGCATTATATGCTTCTACAGACTTTGGTCCATTTGTAGTAATGTTCATTACATTACCATTGGCATCTGTAGTTTTTATAAAACCAACATCCTTAATATGCTGAAGTGCAACATCTGCAATATTTACAACACCTATGGATTTTCTCTTTTCCAGTTTGTTATATCCTTCATTTGTCATAGGAGCCTTTGCAAGATCCTCAACTCCTTTATTTAAATAATAATCAATTGTAGAATTGTACAAAGCTCTCTCTTCTTTGTTTTTACTATTCTTCATTGATTCTTGCTTACTAAACTCATTTTGATAATGAGAAGTCAGTGCAATGTTTTGCAGATAAAGCTTGTCCTCATGAAAAGGTGCCAGTATGTTCTCAGCAGCCAATACATTTTTTGGGTCAGAAAGATCTGTAGCTGAAATAGCTTTCATCTCATTTTGTGCCTCTTTTGCATAATCTTGTTGACGTTTAGTAGCTTCTTCACCAGTAACTTGTTGGTTAAACAAAGATGAATAAGCTGTCTTTACCTCTTTGAGACCTTGGTCATATTGTTGGTTGGCCTTCATTTGCATACTCTGTAAAAAGCCAAAGTCTGGCTGATATACAGGTATAGGAGTTAAACTTGAAGGGACATTTTCGAGCCAATTGTAATCCATAACAATATAAATATACGAGTTAAACAATTAAGGTGCAAATAAAAAGCAATAAAAACTTTTTATGTGCACCTCTAATAAACATTTTATGTTTAGTCCATTATCTTATGAACTTTTGTAAGGCACTACCTCCGTATTTGAATACACCTCTTTGACGAAGTAACCTATACATATCACCTGATTCATGCTTTATCTGTCTTTTGGCAAGTTCATTTCTTTCTGCCATTGTCAGTTCACCAAGTTTTTTGTTTTTTACTTCAGGGTATATATCACCACTGTATCCTTTGTTGCTCCAAGTCTTTAGGGCTTGGTCAACGGTAGTGTCTTTCTTGTAGTAGTTTGACTTCATTACACCATCTACATCACCAAAGAGTTGTGTCTGATAGGCTTTGAGTCCAGTAGAGAGATCCGGGAACATTGCAAAATGACCTGTACCATCTGTCTGTTTAATACCAGAATCTACTGCACCAAACATTTTACCAAACTTGGGAGTATAGATAATGTTACCAGGATTATTTGTAATACTTGCTATATCTCTTTTGCTTGCTTTCTTTGATCCCATTCCTTCTACCGGATTGGTATCAGAATCAAATGTAGGTTGCTGAATAGGTTGTGCCGGCATAGTATATGCAGTGTTATCTATAGCTGGCATTGGTATATCGGGGCCGGCTGCAAGTGGTATAAAAGTACCACCCAGTTGATAAGCAGGTGCCATATTAGGCATTGCCATATGAGAACCACCATATCTCATCATTCCTCCGTATTTTGCACCACCTCTCATTGTTTGAATATCTCCAGTAAGAGGATCTTTATGTCTTGTAGATAGTTGACCTGCTTGAATTTTCATTAATTCAATAGCAGTTTCCTTACCATACCTTTGTACAAGTTTATCAAAGCTGTCTTGAAAAGTAGGATCAGCACCACCTTTCATCTCTTTTTCATAAGCAGCTTTTGCCTTTTCACTTTTAAACACTGGCATCTGTGTATATGGATCAATATTGAAATAGGGAGATGTTTTATTAAGCCATGCTGTTTTAACAGCAGTGTCATGTTGTTTCTGTTTCCTGTCAGCCCATTCAGCTTGCAGTCTACCCATCTCTCTTTGATAGTCTCTGGCAGCTAAGAAGTTACCCTTATTGAGTTCAGCCATTCTATTACCTTCCATCTGCATCAGTTGGTTGGTTATCTGAGCAGCATTTGCATTTGCTTGGTTAGCTATGCCAACATTCTGGTTAGCATATTGTCCTATTACATCTGCAGCTTGTTTACCGGCCTCTCCTTGATATGCAAGGCTCATTGCTCTTGCAGCTCTTGAATCAGCACCTTGACCAGCCATTTCCATAGCATTCCTTGCAGATTCTTGTTGTGCAGCAATAGCTCTGGTAGGATCCATAAATACTGTTTCAGGGATCACAGCCTGTGGTACCGGTTCATATGGTACAAACTTTTGAAGCTGTAAAATCTGAGCAAGATTCATTGCATCACCATACATATTAGGGTTTGCAAAAATCCCGGTTCTTTGTTTAGCTGTTCTATTTTTTACATTATTTACAACCGCAGGAGGTGTTGCTGCTGGTGTATAATGATTACCTGCCCATGGTACAGGATATTCATCTTGTAATGGTGGTGGAACTTTTAGCTCTAGTCGATCTATTTGATCTTTAGGTAAATTTACTACAGGCAAATTAACAGGAGGGTCATAAAGAGCATCTCTTAAACCAAATGCTGTTGCATTAGGTCCTGTTCCCAATGTTTGATATGCTTGATTATTACCATGCACCCAGTTATTGTAATCACTTGTACTAAGTGGGCCAGTATAACCTTTTGCTCTCATTATAGGTTCAGCAAGAGTAGGGGATATCCAATCCGAACCATAGTCAACACCTCTTTTTAATTTTTTATTTTTTTGAGCTTCTGAAAGTATATTTCTATACATTTCATCATATTTATTATTAACAGGTTTATTTTGTGAAAGCATCCCAACATTTGTAATAGGACCTGCACCTGTTGTACTACCTGGAAATATTTGAGGTTGTGTTTGCTGTGCCTGAGTCAAATAGTTAGATGGATCATTTGGAGCAAAACTACTAGTAGGGTACAAACTGCTTGTATATACAGCAGGTATATTTTGAGACACTTGCTGATTTGCCATTGCATTTGCAACCTGTGGAGACATTGCTGTTCTACTTGGAATGCTGTATGAACCATCCGGATTCTGAACATATTCATCAGACATTCCCATAGAATCATTTGCACCATATTCTGGATCAGATAGTCCACCTCTTTGATAATGAGGAATACCGCCATACTTAGCCATTACTTCAGGTTGCATCATGTTCTGTCCACCCGGGCCCATGTTACCAGCTTCTTGAACAGGGGGTTCTTGTTGAGATTGGCTTGGATCATGATGTTCCATACCCATCTCTTTCTTCATACCCTCTTGGACAGAAGCAAGTCTGTTTAGTTTGACCAGATAGTTATCATTCATCAACTGAGCAGTTTTCTTAGCCAACTCATCTGCTTTTGGATCATCAAGAATCTTTTTCAGTTTGTTGAGTTCATACTTCTTAGCTATGAATGCCGGAGT
>Ga0209297_1000374_pt1 | contig 29182 bp, 43 predicted proteins | sample S_130805_MF_Meta_FD_187322 | JGI IMG/M metagenome (GOLD analysis project Ga0209297, IMG submission 187322) | Freshwater microbial communities from Lake Simoncouche, Canada to study carbon cycling - S_130805_MF_MetaG (SPAdes) (version 2) | ecosystem: Environmental > Aquatic > Freshwater > Lake ...
ATACTAGGACAAATAATGTCCTCAACATGCACAATATGATTATAGGTTACTCTAATAGCTTCTGTCTCGCCCTTGGGTACAAAAGGTTTAGTAATGTACGGATCGCCCAACTTACAGTTATGCAATCCAATTACACTACCAGCGGGCACTCCCATAATCTTATTAGTAAGTGGCCCCTTCTGAAGTCTAACCATAAAAGTTGTGTACTTCTTATTAGCCTCTGAGCTTGTTACTTTAATATACATATAGTCAGAACTATCAGCATTATAATTACCAAGAATACCAGAAAGGTACATAGAATGAGACATTATTCCTCTATTAATTCAACGTAAATTGTAGATGCAATCACTTCATTAAAAAGATAAACTGCATTATTAATACGTACTTGGATACCAAGAGCATTATTTGCAAAGATATAAATAGTTCTATTAGTAAGAAAACCAATTTCTTGTAATCTTACTGACCAGGGATCAATAGCTTTAATTGTATAAAAACCTGGTTTTGCAAGATTTAACTTAAGTATCATTTAAATAGTAAATATTTAGCCGACGCAGGAGGCAAGTGCATCAAAAATTTTCTGTTCCATCGATGGCGTATTCAACCTTAAATTGATGAATAGCCTTAAGTAATGAAACAAATGCATTTAGAATACAAAGACATGAAGTATCATTAACTTGCTCTGCCATCTGATTAGACAAGTACCACATTGTTGATAGTAGGTGCCCAGGAATCTGGCCATTCAAGTCATGAATAATCATGTCATACAATTCACTCTTGCTAATCTGATCAATTTGCTGAAGCCTATAGACTTGAAAAATAAGATCTGAATTAATTGATGGACCAGTCATTGTTAACTCCTTAAGCTAAAGCTTTTTCCATTTGATTACCATGTGCAATAAATGCAATAATAGGTGCAGCTTTCTTGCTACCATTACAAAGCCTACACTGATTACAAGTAATACTGCTTTTGGTTTGTGCTGGACAGACAACTACTTTATTACCAGCTGGACTAGTAAATGCATGAGGGCTATCTTCACCTACAATTGTAGTAGCTCTCCATCCCTGAGCAACAGCAAGATCTGCGTCATTAATCTTTTCGCAGCTTGCCATAAGAGAACCGCGCCAATTCTTAGCTACTTTCTCTTCTCTCCAGTGATGGGTATACCCTACTAACTCAAGTTTTGTTTTGCCAATAGTTTCTTTGATCTGAGATGCTTGTGTTGAGGGACATCTGCCAATGTCTCCAATGGCGGATACACGAACCATTCTAGCGGTTTTGTGTCTATTGTTAAGGGCGTAAGATAAAGTCTTATCAGCTCCTTTTGCAAGGGCACGCCTAGTCGAACTAGCTCCAATATTGACACTGCCACTCCAAGCGTAGCAGCCGTTACCTCTGAGGCTACATCCATTGCAACTCTCCCATGCTTCTTGCTTAGTATGACCAATATATAAAGTAGGAACATTGCCAGTCTTGACATTAACAGCCTGAGCATTCCAAATAAGGTTAAAGTCTACTTCTTGCGAAGGGGACTGTAGTGATTCTAAAATATTATCGTAATTCATATAAATATCCTAATATGAATAATTAAAAATCAAATATCAAAGAATACATTGTAAACAAATACAGATAAACAAAAAGTCCCAAGTATTTCTACTTGGAACTTCTTTATTACTTACATTTGAATATTACTATTCTAAAGTTTTCTTAGCTATTTTCTTTGGAGCATAACTAACTTTATGTTTGCCATGTTTAATTCCAGCTTCTCCACCAAAAGTAGAGACTCCTTGGTAAACATACCAAGCTCTAATCGCCCACATTCCATCTTCTTTGCACATTTGCTGAAGAAGACGATCTGCTTTGTCTCTGTAAGAGAGAGGAAGATGCTTTTCTCTAATAAGCTGATAAAGAGCATCATGAACTAAAGATCCACGCATAAAATTCTTGCTGTCAACGGTTGGACCTGAAGGCCCATCCCATGCATAGCCATGACGAATCGTCAATGTGCCATCACCAAGAAGTTCTATATATTCGGTCTTGACATTCAAAGGAGGAATTACATTTATTTTACAAGTGTAATCTTCCGCCAATTGATATTTCCAACCGTCTGTATATGTAATGTAACCTTCAGTCATGATATTCCTTTAAGCGTGAGTTGCTGCCAGTGCCATCTTGGTACCATGACCATCATACCAAGCCCTATTCATCTTATCAAACGCAGCAACAGTTTCCTGTTGCTTAATAGGATCAGGTCCAGCCCTAAATAATCTCTTAGCCCCAGTCTCTGTACAATGAGACTGTGAAGTTATAGTAAGAGCTTGAAGCTCACTGAAACCTGCAGCAAGACACGCAAGATAAATCTGTCTATATCTATTCAGAGTTAAAGTGATCTCTTGAGTTGAAGTCATACTCCAAGGTTTTGAATCTTTAGGAATAGTAACTTCTGTCTCAGGCTTATAGCCAGGAACCCAGTTAAGCTTACGCCTTAGATCCTGATAAGCAGGGTCATTAAATTGATAACAACCCCAAGCAGTAATCTTAGCCTTACCATTCCTTTGTTCCTTGGGAAGGTAATTAAAGGTATTGGCAGGCAAAGAAAGAGTAGCTGAGCTCTCATGCTTGGCAAGTAGAATTGCCCATCTCTGGAATTCCACAGAATCATTTGCAGTTACAGACTGAATTAGCTCAATCGCATCTCCCATTTCAACCACTGTCTTAGCAGTAGCTGGCATACCAGGAGGAACTTTATTCTTCCAATACCTACCGTAGTAAGGTAATGTGCTCATTACTGAGCATCAGCCTCAGCAGCAGTAGCTGCATCGGCAGGATGAGCAGGATGAATAACTTCACCAGTACCACCAAGAGGACCGACAACAGCCTCTGCTGCCACACTCTTAGCATCGTAAGGAACAGTCCGAACCTCAGGAGTAGCTGCACTGCCAGAACCAGAGCCAACACCTGAACCAGCTGGAGTCTCAACTGCAGCAGGAGCAGTAGTAGCACGGCCAGTCACAAAACCGACAACGCCACCCAGAAGAGGAAGGACCAATGCAAGAACTGCAGCAGCTACACGAGACAGGAACCAGCCAGCTCTAGGAGCAGCGGCAGCAATCGCAGCCTCAGCGATAACCTTTGCACTATCACCAGTAATCTTTGAAAGATCAGTACCATCAACACTCATAATTATTCTCCTTTGTCAAAATTTGAGGCCTGAGCTACCTCGTTTAGAATTGTTATAATCTCAGCGTAAACAGTATAAACATCGCAATCATCTAGATTGTAAGCTTTAGCTACAAATCTAGCATTAAGCATTTGCGCAATTGAACTAGTTGCTTGAATATCTGGATAGAAACCAGCGCCTCTGCTCATAAGCAAAGCAAACTGACCTTCTGTCGTGTCAATATCAAATCCAGTATTAAGATTATCCATTAAATCTCCTAGGTAGGTTCATGATTCTTAAGCTTAAACTTAAGATCTTTGCTTTGTGGTTGAGGAACATCAGCAGCAATACTGTGAAATTTCTCTAATGCAAGAGCAAATGAAGTTACAGGATGTAGACTATAAGCTGTGCCAAGTAAAGTGCCACGATCATCTGCATGCATAAAACATGTAGCCCATCGCCCTTCACTATTTAGCCACATCTCAAATCTAAATCTGCCAAACCTACAATACCAAACACCATCTTTAGCTTTATCAAAAAGTATTTTATACGTAGCTTCTAGATGTTCTCGATATGTAAGAAACTCTTCATCGCCCTTATTCATTAGTTATCCTCTCTTTGCATACTTAATAGATGTTGAATATCTTCGCGGATATCTTCAACTTTTGTAATTAAATCCTCAACTTGTCTTTCAAGCTGAGTAATCTTAAATTCCAGATCATACTCATCAGGCATTGTCGTCTTCCTCATCTTCTTCAAGGTCAGTAAAATCCTCTAGAACAAGAACAGGCTTACTCAATGCATCTTGCATCTGATTAAGGGTTTTCTGTAGCTGATCTAGGGACTCTGCACTTGTAAAAGGCTCACAGTAAGTCGAAATTAGTCCATTTCTATACTGTACTTCTACAATGCGAAAATCCTCATAAACGGATCCTTCAAGTTCACTAGTAGTTTTAAGGACTCTATGATTCCATGTAAAGCTATAATCAAGGTCGTATTGGTAATCACTCATCTAAATTCCTATAAAGTAGTATTGCTGTATACGTAAATAGTGTAATCATAAATAGACAAAGTAAAACATCACTCAGCATCTGGTTCGTCTTGCTCTTCGTCTTCCTCATAGTCAAGCTCTACAAGCTTATTACCAGTTTCTGCAATATGCTCATCGCTATGAGTCTTACACAAAGTCATCCACCATCCCCTGTATGAGCCGCAATGTCCGGGCTCACCACAAACATCGCAAGTCTTAGCACTAAGAGCTACTGCTTCTGAGATAAACTTATCAATAGCAGGATGGCTATAGTCCAGAGAGACACGCAATGTACCAAACTTCTCTTTTACTTGAACAAACTCAATATTGTACTTAGGGTACTTAAGCTTAGTCTCATCAACATGAGCCTTAATCTTAGCACAAAGATCATCAATAATCTGATACCAGCCATCACCAGTATCAATGCCCCAACACATACATGTCTGGTTCATAGGAAGATCTTTCTGAGCAAAGATATCAGGATATTTTGCATAAAGCTGGTCTTGTAGCTCTTGTTTCATTAGTCATTCTCTTCTGTAAAAAGATAATCGTCTTCAACATACCAAGACTCTTCGTCTTCTAGATATTCATCAGAGGACTCATCAGCAAGCTTATTAAGCTCATCAATAGCAAGGTCTTTCATTCTTCCCATGTTACCACCAACAGATATAGTAAACTTTCTTTCCAAGAATAACTTCTACACAAGCCTTAGCTACGGCTTCAAGATCATATGCAAGCCTATCTAGATTAGACACATTAGCAGTATGAAAAGGTCCACTAGCATCTGGCAATTCTTGCGCAATCAAATCATCAAAAAGTTCCTGAAGATCCTGTAAATCTAGATAAACTTTTTCAATATTAAATGCACTAACGTCAAAATAGTCGTCGCCAAATTTAATCGTACGAGTAGTTTCTTCTGGCATATACTTAGTAAGCCATAGTCTCTCAAACCAGGCATTAAGATCGCCATGTTTACGCCAAGCGGCAATCTCCTCATCGTTTTCCTCAGGATTGTCTGTATTCTCAATCCTAAGATACATATCAAGTCCCATATTATCACCTCTTATTAAGTGTTACTTAATAGGTAAAAATATTATTTAAACTGCAATATTAAGCCATTAGAAGTTGCATAATCTGCAAGCTCTTGACCATCATTAAACTGCTTAAACTTAGAGAGATCAGGACCAAAAAGTATATACTGTTTAATCCCATCTTTCATAAAAGTATAAACAATACAATAATTAAGATCTGTTACGTTATATCTTTGCAAGATTTAACTTTCAGGGCTTTGACTAGGAGGATTCTGTACAACTTTATTTTTATCAAATAAAGTCTGTGAAGCTATTTTCACTATCAAAGCAAGTTCTTTAAGCTTTCTTTTGAGACTCTCAGGAGTTTCCATAAATGTCCTTAATCAATATAATTTTTGAAATTTGAATAATCAATTAGAGTTTTGCCAAGTTTGCTAAGAATTCCGTCTTTCCAAGCGATTGAATCGTACATAGCTTGGGTAACTTCATTGTCTGTCATAGATGATGCGTCTGGCTCATCTTCGCTGTCGTCAGTCTTATAAATAATTCCCCTGCCATTAGAAATAGCAATTGCATCAAGAATATCTTCAGATTCAACAATCTGACAAGTCTTATTCATTGGATCAGCATAAACGTACATATATTATCTCCTCATTATTAATTACTAAAAATAACTAATAATAAGAAATAATCAAAAAGTACTTAAATAATAGAGAAGACTTTCTTATAAAGTTCAGAGTCTTCTATATACTCTTGTTCTTTGTAATAAAATCCAGTATCTCTATCTTGTATTTGTTGCTGTTGCACTGCTTTTGCTACTTCATTTTTATATAAGCTTGCAAAGCCAAGAGCTAAGCCGCCAAAAAGCAAACCAATTATTGTTCTAACTATAGTTCTAGTTAGCCATTCACGGTTTTCTGATTCTTTTTTCTCTTTTTCTGTGCGAATATCGGCTTTTACACGCTCAATTTCTTTAGCTATACGGTCATTTTGATCAATCGTAAATCGCGTAAGTAATTTTTCATTCTCAGTTCTATTTAACTCTATAGTTTTATTAATTGCTTCTATCTGCTGACGCTGAAGTTCAGCAAGCGAATCAAGATCTTTTTCTACGTCTCTAAGACGCATATTTATTCCGGGATTCCCATCATAAGATCCAAGGACTATTGTCTTTAGATCATCGATTGCTTTATCATGTTTTTCATGACTTTTCTTTAGATCATCAAGCTTACTGTTGATGGAATCAAGTAAAGAATTAGGGCAATCGGTTGAGTTTGACATTAGAAAATCCTCTATAAATAAATAGTATTGTTAAAACATTTTCACCACCTGTATAGAGGGAACTAAACAGTTATGTTTAGCCCTAAATCATAGTGTAATTATACTAGACTTTACAGTATGTTATACTTTTGATGTATTTTTTAGAAACAAAAAACCCTAGGTTCTATGCGGTATTCCAGACTATCTATTCTACTGGTTAAAAGTAAAATAAAAATAGTTAAAATTAGCATAAAACCTAAGGTTTTCTTTCTTTTTAGCCTAAATTGGCAAACAAATTAAAATAAAAGCAACGATCAAAAACACAATCACAGCTGTCTCAATTTCCATTTAGTATCCATATTGTGTGATATCGCCAATCTTATCGTTGTTCTCATCGTAAAGCCGCCAAGACTTCCAACCATTTCCACGGTCGTTAAGAGAGCTATGAGCTACCTTAAGCTTAACAGCTCTACTGAGTTGATGTTCATAGAATTTCAATTCGTATTTACCATCTATGAGATAAGTACGAATGTTCCCATTGCCAGTAATGATAGTTCCGTTAAAAGGCATTTAATATCCAGAACGAGTTATGTGCGCAATCTCGTAGTGATCTTTATCATAAAGACGCCAAGAATTCCAATCATCTCCAGGATCACTAAAAGAACTATGAACTAGATGAAATGTTTCAGCTTGCTGAAGTGCAATTTCATCAAAGTTCAATTCATTGCGTTCATTCTTAAGATACTCACGAATATTCTCATTACCAGTAACAGTAGCTCCAATGTAGGACATTTAGTTCTCCTTTTTAGTAGGGTGGATCAATCATTTCGTAACCATATGCAGGAATAGCAAATTTAACTTTCTTCGGAGCAGGAGCAGGATATTCCAACTTAGCCTTCTTAATCTCAGCGTTGAGATAAGAAGAGAAGTTCTTACTAGCTGGAGTGCTCTTATTATTCCGGTCAAAGCACTGAATAATCTGACCATTAGTCATGCTGACCATAGCACATACATTTCCTTTACGGAAAAACATATGGCTCCTATCATCATAGTAGCTGCCAATACAGTGTGCACAGTCACTGCCAGCAATTCTCATTTCATTAGAGGTCTTGATCCGAATCGTCTCAAGATGCTCAGGCAAAGTAAGAGTAGGCATCTCACGGTCAGGAACATTAACATCATACTTAAGCAAGGCAAGACGATTCTGTTCCGCCGCAATTCTATGATTATTAACACTAGCATTGATCATTTCAAGAACACTCATATTCTCGTAATCAATAGCACTAAGACGCTCATCTCTGGCTCGAAGACCAGGAAGGCCCATACGGTATCCATCCTTGATAAACTTCTCTACAGCCTCTGCAAGACCAGTACCAACATTAACAGGATGAAGATCCTTCATAGCCTTTACCCAGCCATCAAGAATCTTAACGTCATTAACTCGGCTCATCTTTGTATAAAGAGTAGCCTGGTTCTTATCAATCTCAGCGAGTAGCTTAGGAAGAGTATCACTACTAGTACGTTCAGCATGATTAATAGGAATCAGCTGGACATACTCTGCAGCAAGACCAGAATGGAACCAACTAAGCCGCCGATTACTAAAGGTACGGTACTTGTAAGCTTGAATGAATTCTGCATTAACAGGATGATTCTGAATTAGAGACAAAGTAGTATCGTCATCAATACTGCCAGTAGGCCAAACTGTAACAGAATCCCAAGCCTTTATAGTCCTAATAGACTGGGGAATCTTATTAAGAACTAGCCGTCTATCAGTATACTTTAAGCAGGAATACCCATGGTTAAAAGCGCGCTTTACAGTGAACTTTTCCCAGGATCCCTTAGCATTATGAAGATCCTTAAGAGCCCAAGTAAGATCAACAAGATCATTAGACTCCCTAGGAAGGGCACGACGACCCTTACTCATCTCAGTAGTCTGATAGCAAGCAGAGATAGTGCTGATAGCAGCATCAAGTCTATCGTCAATATTCTTATGCCAGTAGCCCAACTTGGCAACCAAGTTAATAAGAGACGAATGACGGGACATCATAGGCTTAATATAGTGATACTTATTACTTAGTCTACGAGCTCCGTCTTTTGACTTGCTACTGACTCTGGGCGGCATATTCTTCATCTTGATATCAAGACGATCAATCATATTAGTCCACAGGTAGTGCTTATCCTCAACAAACGCATTAAAGTCATACATAGGTAAGTCTCCATTAAAGATTAGTTAAAGATCTTCGTAAACAAGATCAAAAAGTAAATACAAGCAATTTAGCCGACGCAGGAGGCCGCCTAAAATAAACTAGTGTTTTAAAGAGTAAATAGCATAAAGCATATAAGAGTATATAGAGGATACAGTATTAGACTATGCTATGACCTGCTAGTTCCCTGCATATTCCCTGCAAACCCTGCGTTATACCTTGCAGATTCCCTGCATATTCCCTGCAGATTCCCTGCATATTCCCTGCTATACCTACCCCGCTCCTACAAACTATACCAATATACCTTGTCCTCGCGTAAGCCCGTCTTATACCTCTATATACCCCTATATGCCAAAAGCCATATAAAGCTATTCTCTCGACTCTTTTTGACCAGTCTATATACCTCTATACTATATACTGTATATACCCCTATAGGGTAAAAGCTGCCTTCGTAACTCTGGACTCTTTTTGTCCATTTTATTTCTAGTAAAGTTTTATCTTTTTGACTGTTAATCTCTCGACTCTTTTTGGCTAGTAACTCTTGTCCTTGCCCTGGTCTCGGAACGGAGCTGGGAGCTGGAATCCTGTTACCGGTCTATTGAAGCACCGGCCTCCCTGATCTCCCTGATTTGGAAAAGAAAAAACCCCCATCTTGCGATGAGGGTCTTCTTTAGATAGACTGGGCGCTAGCGTTACGTCCGCTGCTCTTTGTCTTCCGACGAGAAGAAAGTCGTGCCAGTTCCTGACGCAACTTCTGCTCCTCAAGGTCGGCATTAATCTCAGCAAGACGAGCCTGATGTTCACGCTCTACCTTACTCATCTTCTTGCCTGCCATCTGTACTGTGGTTTTGCCTTGCCCAACCTTAGTCTCATCCAACTTTCGTGTGATAGTCGAATGAGTCTTCTTTAGCGCTGGTGCGAATAGCGAACCAAAGATTGCTGGAATGACAAGGAAGGCACTAGCGAAGATACCCCACAGGGCACCTGCCATGCCAGCGCTTGCCGCCTTTGCCATAACTCCTGCCTCAACTGCTCCTTCAGCCATAACTTAACCCTCCACTCGATAGAATGCACCTGCATTAGGTGCGTGAATCTGAATAGCGCGATAACCTGGATGAAGCGGCTTACCCGTCGCATCCTTCTTGTGTCGCTTTAGAAATAGAGGAAGGTTCTTGAAGCCCAAGGTGAATCCCTCGGCACCAATCTCCCCATTGCTCCATACCTCGATATCATCACCACCCATCTTGCAACGGGTTACGACAAAGGACCCAGCCTCTGTACGAACTCGTGCTACAGTAGGAACTGCAGGGTTAGAAGAACCAACTCGAATCACACCACTCGCGGTCAAAACATCACTCATCATATACCTCTCATGTTGTACTCTAGAATATAGAGCGTTTGGGGAAAGTGTGCCCGACTGGACTTGAACCAGTGACCTACGGCTTAGAAGGCCGTTGCAACTATCCAACTGTGCTACGGGCACGCAGCCTAGGTTTTACCCTAGTAGTTGACTAGAACGGAATCTCGTCATCAGACTGAAAGTTACTAGAAGCAGTAACCTCATTCTCTCGGCGACGAACCGTAGTACGCTGAACAGGACTGGCCTGAGCAGCTGGGGCCGCTTCCTCTGCAGTCTTAGCAGTAGGACGACGACCATAGTTGATCTCGTTCGCCACGATCTCCGTAGTGTAACGCTCAACTCCCGCCTTGTCCGTGTACTTACGGGACTGAAGACGACCCTCGACCTCTGCTTCACTACCCTTTGACAGGTACTTGACTGCGTTCTCGGCAGCCTTACCCCAGACAACGATAGTGTGCCACTCGGAGTTCTTTACTTCCGTACCATCAGCAGTCTTATACTCGTAATTAGTACAGAGACGAAGGCTAGTCCGACTACGTCCGGTCTCCGTAGTAGAGAGAATAGGATCTGCACCAAGACGACCACGAAGTTCAACACGATTCTTATCTTTCATGACAACTCTCACTTACCCTTCTTATCGAAGGAAACTTATTGAATAGGACACAATAGCACGACATCTAGCCGACGCAGGAGGCTACTCCTTTATCTAGTTAATCATAACTATTGCGATGTCTTTGATTGCGATCAAGACTTCAAAGCACAGAAGCACTATAAGAAATGCACCTGCGAGACCTGCGGCTCCTAATAGAAGTTGTTTGATTTCATTGATCATTGTTTTCTCTATCTTAGGTTTACTCTCCAATAGGGAAGAACTAGCCGACGAAGGAGGCTACCCTCTATTTACGAGGGCCAAGATAGCAATGGCTGGCCAGATCAAACTAGCCGCAGTATAGAGAAACACAAACCACACAGGGACTACAATGTTTGCAGTTCCATTGATATGCTCCATAGTAAAGGATACAGTACTCATAAGGATGCTTCTCATTAGATCTCCTGGTGGTTTTCTTGACTGATACGAATGTCCCGCACAGCAAGCATTAGTGTATTGATACGGTCAACTCCCCAGACTGTTTCCAGCATTGCTACTAGGTAGGCAATGTTTTCGGCGTTTCGGTAGTTGATTTGAAAGAGGCGCGAGTCGACATTGTCCATAGGATCTACGTTTTCCATGTTCTTCTCCTACTTGATGTTTTCAGCGCGGGCGATTGCCTCTGCTACAAGGATGATACACTCAAGATTCTCGAAGTGCTTTTCGAGATAGTCCATACGGTAACGCGCCTTCCGGGATCCTTCTTTGATGTCAAAGTGTTCATCCCAAAGAGGAGCGGTATCCTGAAGCAAATTGAATGCTGTCCGGTACTCTCGAAGTTGTTCCTTTCGACCATCACGTGTGCTAGCGGTAAGGCTAACGTAAGTAAGGTGACGGAACCCATCAATGATCAGACTCTTTGTCTCGTACATCTATTCCTCCGAGGAATTGTTGTTGAACTTGAACTTGCGGCAACCATTCTTGGATTCCTCCTTGCGGGGATCTCCATGGTTACCGTTCTTGAAACCACCGCAAGCAAGCGTCATTGCGGCGACATCACGGCGGGGAACCTTTTCAAACTTCTTTGTCTTGCTCATGACTAACTCCAGTAAGTAGGATCAAGGATCTGAATGATCTTGATCACAGTAATAAGTAAGGTGATTGCCAGGATATACAGAAACGTCATCTTCATTATATGTCCTATACGTAACTGGAATCAAAGAACATCACTGCTGCGATGATCCAGTAAGAGATGCCAGAGATGAGACTGGCAAAAAGAAGGCAAGTTGTTGCGAAGCCAAGGCTATGAACCTCAGCGAAGGACTCGTTAACATTGAATGTAATCTTCATTGCATACTCCAACGGATGATGTCGATGATAACCATGAGAACCATGGAGAGAGCGCCAAGCCCCGACAAACAAAAGAAGAACAAAGTACCGAACTGCCAGTTATTGAGCTGGACAACATGATCATCAATCTTAATTTCGTGCATTATAACCTCACAGGTAAAGTTGCCAAAAGGCAAGGAAGAAACGAAATTGCCAAGTATACCAGACCATTAGATCTTGACCTGGTTAGCATTGAAGGTCATAGTCCAAGAACCGCCCAAGGCCTTAGACAGAATTTCTCCCCTACACATCGCAGTATCAATGTCGTCATGAGACTCACTGATTACGATGTTGGACGTAGGAACGCGGACAGTCACATTGATAAACTTATTCACAGTACACCTCTTACTTCTTAAGGGATTCACAGTATTCATTGTGTTTACTTGCAGCGAACTGGCCAAAGTCTTTACTTGATCCATCCTTTCCATAGATCTCAACGAACTCCTTATCAAGAAGATCGTAGTTTTCGTCTAGCCATCCATCAAAGTTCATCCAAAGATCAACAGGTATCATTTTCATTGTTTTTCCTGTTAGAGGGTTTGAAGGTAAGTTTCATATTCCCTGTTGATGTACCACTCAAAGTTGCGATCATCATCGCCGAGGTACTGGCGGGAACTTTCGAATTCTGTCACAAGACGGTCCTCATTGGCATCCCACCAGATTTCCTCAACTACTTTGTTGAGGTATCTGTTCAGGGTCTCTTTGCCAACAGGGCTCAACTCATGGGTAGTATAACCGTTCAATCCCGTCTGTATCCAGCGCTTGTGGTTCTGTGCCCACTCCTGCATCTGAACGGCATTGAAGTAGGCATTGATTACCTTCCTCTCTCTTGCAAGAAGAGCAACATACTCTTCATGGTCTTCGGCCAGGGCACGATACTCCGCCGCTGTTCTCTCTGGAATCACATCAAAAGGAATCTTCCTCTTTGCTACTTCGGCATCCAGGATTCTCAAGATCTTGTGCATATCCTCAACGGTATTCATATTCATGATTATTCCTCGTTGTCGTATTGATAGATCCTAATACGGAATGTAGTAGGATGAAGTTTTGCTACCTCTTGGGAAAACCTAATTGCCTGTCCGGGACTACCAGAGAACTGGAATACCCTATAGTCCTCGCAGCACCCCTTGTCACAATCTTTCCACGTAACGATAATGTTATGCTTTATTCGCATGGTGTCCTCCTAAGGACGTTAGAGGTCGGAATCGGGGAAGTGTCCATTATCCATTGCCTTCTCGGCATACTTCTGCATCTCTACCAGTGCATCCCTATACTCTTGGAGCTGGGGATATAAATGTAGTACTGCATTTGCTCTCTCAAGAAGAAACTTCCCATGAGAGATTACAGTCTCCATAGCCTGCTCATCCATCGAACTATGTCCGGGCACATGTTTCATCTTGTCACCTATATAAGGGGGTAAAGTCTTCCTGATAGGATTCGAACCTATCTATTACCATAAGGAAGTGATGCAGCCTTTGTGGCTACCAGACATGACATCTGATAGGTTAGCCTACCAACGGGCAGGTTGCAGGCTGTGGACCTATTGGACTACTAGGACGAGACAGAATCGCCCAACTCAACCAGGAGGTTGTTGAACTCTTCGATTGCACAGTCGGGGTCTTCAATCTTGCTGAGGAGGCCCTTCTGTCCCCAGAACAGATCGATGAGGCCATCCATGTCACCCTTGACGTTCTTGACCGTGAAGTCGAAGTGTTTCGTCAAGGTGGGGATTGCACTGTAGAAAGCATACGTCCCTCCAAACCGCTCCGAGTAAACTTCCAGAGTCGGAACGGAGTACAGGGTCTCGTTGATCTCCAAGCAGTCACGGAGGCGGATCCTGTTGATCTTGGCCTTCACCCACTCGGAGATGTACTCACCCTCTGCGCTGGGGAGGCCAATCGTGAAATTGACCTCGAAGCCTTTGTGCGCATCATGGAACATCCCGTGCTCCACAATGTACCACCCTTCTTTCTCGGTGTTGCCCCTGATGGCAGCCGAGATGGTCGGGCCACTGAACTCGGTCATAGAGACGCTGTAGGTCGTATCGTATCCCAGGAAGTTCATCCTCTTGGCGATCTCGGTCGCAAACAAGACAACGGTATTGAAATTGAAGATCATGCTCTTATCCATGTTGTCCTCCTTAGGACGGTGTAAAGTAATTCAATCATATGGGACTCGAACCCATAGCCATACATTGCGCTGATACTGAACCCTACATGGCATGTGGCCGATGAAAAAGGGGATTGAACCCTTCTCGTAGGAATCCTAATTGCTGAGCCTTGCACTCAACTGTGGGCGTGGTCACCCGTTCAGTATCTGTATAGCGAACACCCGACTGATCAAAGGCCCGCTGCAGCAGACCACCCCATGTTCATATAACTACCAGGGCAGGGTCCCATAATAGTCAGCCTATTTGTTATAGCCAGGTTTGCAACCCTGACTCTCACTAGGTTCCCATAAGCGGCAGGCGCACTTATGATTTTACTAGTAAACTCTCAAAGGATGACGTCTTGCAGTACGAGCAATAGGGTTTACATCCCCTATTATTCGCAATGTAACCTACTCGACGCCGTAAACTGTAGAGCCGAGACTCAAGACATATGGCCGACGCAGGAGGCCCCTTTGTCTTAGAAAAGAAAAGACCCTTTCGGGCCATCTCTTCAACCTTCGCTGTAGTCGAAGTCATCCAACTCATCGTGGTTGTACACGTACTCATTGGCCTCGTCGATGCGGGCGATCATCTCGTCCTCACCACCCACAGCGATACCGTAACAGTCTTCAAGCGACACTTTCTCAAACATGACAGACTCCTGGCAACGAGGACAAACCCTCACTGTACCTAGGCGACGCAGGAGCCCATTTATTTTCGCCTCTTTTTGATGATGGTCTTCTCCCTGACAGCCGCCAGACGTCTCGGAGCTGGAACTGCACCGGCCCATAGCGGAGTCAAGAAAAAGAACCCCCAGCCGAAGCCAGGGGTTAGTTACGCCCACGGAACGTCGTCAGGATCGACATTCGCGGGAGGAGCAGCCTTTGTGGCCTTTGCAGCCTTGGGAGCCTTTGCAGCCTTGACAGGTGCAGCAGCCACGACAGGTGCCGCAACAGGAGCAGCAGCCTTAGCCACAGTCTCCTGCTTGTCCAAGAAACGGCTGTAGGCGCAGGCGATGAAGGAGTCCTTCACCTTGCCATTCACCTCCGTTCCGAAGCTGCCACTGATGCTCACAAGACGTCCGGGGGTGCCCCACTTCTTGAGAGCCTCACGCTGCTTGCCCGTGAAACGCACAGTGGGAGCACTGTTCCCATCGACACTCTTCACGACGACACAGAGGACATCGCCCACTTCCTTATGGGTGGAAGTAAGAAACCCGACAAAATTGACACTGTTCATCTTCGACTCCGTAAAGGAAGGGTGACATTACCCATTTTCCTTGGGCGACGAAGGAGCCTGAAAAAAGAAACCCCAGCCGAAGCCAGGGTCTCTCTTAGACGAGTTCTCCAACGATGGAGTAGCCCGTGAACTCCTCGTCACCCGTTGCCGCCTCGAGAGACCCGTCCTTGGGGTCGATGCTCAGGATGCACTTGCAATCACCGGTCTCTTTGCTGTATACCCGAAAGTATACGAGTCCGCTGGGGCTTTGTGTCACTGTAAGATCGTACTGCATGTTCTCTTCTCCGTTTGGGGCGAAAGTTGCCCACTTTCTCTGGACGACGCAGGAGGCCAAAAGAAAAACCCTCCGACCGAAGCCAGAGGGTTAAAATTGGGGCAGTTTTGTGACATGCGCAGGTCATCCCCTCTTCTGTTTAAACATGTGCCTCCTTAGGAGATCCAGCACATGAGTTCCATCCCGAGTCCCGCGTACAGGTGCTCTTAACTTCGGCGGATGGACACCTACTCCCTTTGTTCGTTTTGCCTTGTCTAACTAGGCTCATCATGCTCCCCAGGGTTGGAACATGACTAAGAGGTCCGCGATTACCTCACAACACTTAGGCGACGCAGGAGCTCTCAACACTACTAGTTGATATAACCTTTCCGGCCTATAGCGGAGTCTATATTTTTTCGCCTCTTTTTGCTATTGGGTTCCTACCTGCTGACCGCCGAAGAGTCCGGGAGCTGGAGCCACCCCACTGTGTAGCGGAGTGAGAAAAGAAAAACCCCCAACCGAAGCCGAGGGTCTATCTTTAGCCGATCTTGAATGTGCTAGGCGGAAGCCGCCGAGTCCGCCCGTCTGGCCATTCGTTCCACCAGTGGCAACTGCCGTCATCCAGGATGATGGCGAACTGCGGCACGACCCCAGGGAACTTGGCTTTCCAGGCCTGGACGAAGACGCTCCTATCAGCATCCGCATCCCGCTCGGTTCGCCAGTCGTACGAGTGATACTTACCTGCCTTCATGGTGTCCTCCTAAGGACCGAGAGGCGAAAGTGCCTCATAATCTCTGGCCGACGAAGGAGGCCAAAAAAAGAAACCCACTACCGGCCTAGTAGTGGGAATCTGTCCTTCTGCCAATAGTCTTATCCAAGCCCGTAAGGCCGACCTGGGACTCCCCGTGTTTTAAAGCTAGTCTCTACCAACGGAGATGGCAGAGCGTCAACGCCCAGTGCTTTGGGCGACGTAGGAGCCGCCAACAAACCACTATATAGTTACTAGTAATCTACTTATATAGCGGAGTAACAAAAATAAAACCCCAACACATCCTACTGTGCTGGGGCTTTACCTCTCTATCCTGGTACGCAGTAAGTAGGATTACCACTACCAGGAACCCGTCCAAGAGGGGACGTAAACATGCCATCCTAAAGGGGATGACGGCCAGTTTTTCTGTTAGGCGGACTGGCAACCGCCCCTGTCTGATACATACCAGAGACCGACAGGCCTTCTCTGATACGGGTAGCGGCAGCCACCATCCGATGCTTTGGGCGACGAAGGAGCCTCGTAAGACCCCTGGTTGCCACAAGTTATCTGGTTATTCAGCGGAGTGGAAAAAAAAGAACCCCCAGCCGTGAGGCCAGAGGTTCTTTCCTTGTCAGCGTTTTCGGCCTTCCCACACCCGACAAGGTAGACGTTTGGGAGGTACCTATCCGTTATCTCTCGCATCTACTGGGACGGATCCGCCAGTATAGCAAGCGTGAACGCTCACTATATCTGGCCGACGCAGGAGGCCCACCAGACCTCTCGTTGGTCTAGCTTTGTTGCCAGGGAGCGAAGCCTACAATGCTCTGGGCGACGCAGGAGCCTCTCCAAGGGGGTGCAGAAATTACAAAATACACACAGGCTTTCGAGGGGGAGCGGAGTAGCGGAGTCGTTTGGCCTCTGTAAGTAAGTAGTAAAAAAAAGCTCACAAAGTGAGCTCTTTTGAAAAGGGTTGTAGAATAGGGCTTTAGTTCAAACTGTCAGTTCTCTAGCCGAACAACGAAAGTTGCTTTGGCTTAGCGACTTCCACAACCTTCACTTCCTTTACAGGAGCAGGTTGAGGAGCCACAATGGCCTTGGGCTTGTTGAAGCGGGCATCCCATTCTTCACAGCAATCTGTGCAGATTGTGACCCACTTCGCTGCCTTATATCGGTCATCTCGGAAGAGCCGCAGTGTATCACAACCACAGTAGCGGCTGCAATTGCGGCAAGGACCAGGATACTTAGCACCACCCATGTACTTCATGAGGATCTCCTTCATAGTAACCTCAGAGCTTAAGGCTACCACAAAGGGCAGCAAAGTGCGCAAGGAGGGCATTAGCCGGAGCCTTCTGTTCATCGGTCGCGTCGTACGACTCCAGCCAGGCAAGCCCCTCGCATGCACGCTCGATTTCGTCACGCTGGTAGTTGAACGTCTCCAAGGTAGTGGGCGTCTTGCCAAGGAACAGATCGAAGCGGGCGTACCCGTTTTCCCATCCCGTGACAATGGCCCACGCCTTCACGCCGATGTCCATCCGAGGAGCCAGCCTTGCAGCGGCTTCCTTAGGAACATACCCGAAGCGGTAACCATTCACATGGACCTCAACGGCATTTGCATCCTTGGGGTGAGCCACATTGCGGATGAGAGTAATCTTTACGCCCTCAACAAGCTCACGCTCAGCAACATTGACGTTACTAGAGTGCTGAAGGCCAGCCAATGCGAAGTTACCAACGCAACGGCTAGTAGGCTTAGTACCAGCAGTCTCTGCGACAACAACAGGAGTAGCAGGAGTTGCCTCGGCCACGGGCTCTTCCTTCTTGTTGTGCTCTGCAATCAGGTCAACAAGCGGACGCTGAGCCTGAGTTGCACGGTCAAAGAGCCAGTTCGAGAACTGGACTTCGTCAAGAAGGTTGCGTCCAACCTTAGCAGCCTGGGTGTTTGCAATTGCCCTTTGCAACGCTATGACCTGAGTCTGTCCGCGGCCAATGACAAAACCAAAGCGGGTGTCTGCAATGACCCACTTGTCTCCATCGCCCTCGCAGAAGCAGAAGTTCCAGCCAGCAGCAAAGACTTCCTTGACTTTGGTCTTGCTGAAAGTGCGGCGCACAAGCTTTCCTTCGCTGGTCTGGGACCATCCTTCTTTCGCAAAGGCAGGCTCAGAAATGCTCAGGATCTTGAGCTCCTCTTGTCCAGTAGCAGCCGCAACAACAGCAGCAGGCACGACTTCGATAGGAGCAGGGGGCTTAACAGCCTCCTTCTTGCCGAAGATGCGGTTGAGCTTATCGCTTATGCTGTCTTTTTTTGCTTCTGCAGTCTTTTCAACCACAGGAGCAGAGGCCTCGATCGTAATGTTCTCCTTGGTGTCAGGAGCAGCCTCAATCACTTCGTCAGCAAGGAAGATGGTAATATCATCCTCTTCCATCTCCTCAGTCACAGGATCTGCTTCATTCCCGAAGCGAACAATGACAAAGGTGTTTGGGTACGTACGACCCGCATGCTTCTTGTCCATCCACTTGAACGCCTCGATCTTTTCGACCTTGGCAGTGCCAGTGACGGACTCTGCGACGACCGTTACGTTGAACTCCTGAAGAAGCTCTCCGAAAGTCTTGCCGCGAAGCAATGCTTCTGCTGCTTTGTTCTCCGCCTTCAGCTTGCGAAGAATGTCGTTGCGACGTTGCGTGACCGTGTCTGCTACACTTGCAAGCCAGGTGCTCTGATCAACGTGGCTTTCTTCACGCTGATTGCCAGCAAGAGCAACGCCAGGCATACAGAGGATCTCCGTGATGGATTTGCCATCAAAGTCAGCCTCGCTGTACCTGAGGTCACGACCGCCGTCAATCATCTCTCCAAAGGCTTCACCCTTCATGGAGAGAACGACGTACTTGAAGTCGCCAGCCTTGGCTTTGATCTCAGCAACAAGTGCGAGTGTAGCAGGATTCATCATCCACTCAAGGAGGATCTCGCTGCTACCTGCAAAGTTGCCGATAAAGGTGCAGTTGCCGCTGACAGGGATGATGTAGGTAGGAACGCCGCCAGAAGCGCCGAACTCTCCCTCTTCATCCATAAGGATCTTGACGCAGTTCTCTTCGTAGCCAACAGTCTTGAAAGCATACGAGTAGACCATGCCAAGCTTGCAAAGCTTGAACATAGCTGCAATCTCCTCACTAGTAGCGTTAGGATCAGCTTTCACAAGGCGACCCATGACAATACGGTCAAACTCAGCATGTGCTGCGTAGACGGTTGCATTGTTGAGTTCTGCCATGTAACGCTGCTCTGCCCGAATGTCTTCGAACCTCATAGCAGACTTCTGCTTGAGACCATCCAGGTAGATCTTCTTGCGGCCGCTTGCAGTCCAGACTTCAGCCCAGACTTCCGAGCCCATACCCTGAGCAGAAGCAGCCCCAGGCACAGGAACGCTAACAGTCTGAAGCATCGCAGTTACCGTAGCCGAGAACTCAGCACGGTTGTGCTCTTCGCGGATCATAGCCTCGACCGTCTCGCCAAGCTCTCTATGGTTCTCATAGAGATTGTTGAGAAGCTTGCCCGGCTGAACAACTTTGCCATCAACAGTCATCTTATTAGCATGACGTGCGTTGAACAGCTCTTTGGCAGCAGGAGGCACAGATACTAGATACTGCGCAGGGCAGATAACCTTAGCATCTGGATTGCTAGCAATACGATAGCACAGCCAGCCCCATGCCCAGTTAAGGTACATGAGTGCAGCACCAGCCTCTGCGTACTTCTTGCCCTTGTTGCAAGCGTCTACCATATCCGACAGCAGAATGGTAGCAAGAACAAAGAGTGCCCAGATCTTATCCAGAGCACCGATACTGTTCGTCAGCACAACGTTTCCAGTCAAGATGCCAGTGGCAAACTTGTGGCTCTGCGCAACAGTGCCAATGGCGCTGGTGAACGGGCTGTCGTTGTTTGCTGTCATTACCTCAGCAAAGAGGCGAGCCTGGGTGGCGATATCTTCACGGGACTCCTCGGTCATCACGATGATATCTTCAACAGCTTCCGTGTGACGGATCTGCCATCCACCTGGTGCCATGGTAACACCCAAGAGAGACGGCCAGCCTGCCCTGACCTTGCCATTTGCCGTGAAGACTTTTGCATAAGGCATCTCCATCAGCTTTGCAAGAAGCTTACGGTCTTCTTTGAATGCTGCCACCTGACGAGCAAAGCGAACTTTGATTTCGTCCATGGCCTTTTGCGTATCGGCACTCACATCGAGGATCTTTGCCCGCCACTCAAGGCCAAGGCGAGCCAGCTTGTGCAGAATTCCCAGGAGGAACTCGTACAGGTCGTCGTCGTCGCCGCCCTCAGAAGCAACCTTGAAGGCCGTGGTCTCCTCGCAAGGGAAGAGCCAGAACTCAATGTCGTTCTTCTTACGGCCAACGATCTCAGGCAGTAGATCTGCCCCATACTCTTCTGCGTCGAAGAGCATAACCTCGATACCGCTGGTCTTGCCAGTCGGGATGCGAGTCGCAATAGCAGCAATAGCCATGCGACGAATGCCTGCAACCTTAGCCGCATCAAGGCGGTGCATGTTGTGCACAAGCACTGGAATTGCGCCGTTCGCAAGCTTAAAGAGCCGCAGACGAAGCTTTTCGGTATCTTCAACCTTCTTAGCAAGCTCTTCTGGCACTTTGCCCGTGACCTTGAGCCACAGCTCTGCCAGCGCAAGCCAAGGCAGCATCATCGGATAGCCGTTTGGCACAAGGCTTCTGCCCTTCTCGTCAACAGGTGCAATGTTCACCTTGTTGGGATTGAAGGACTTCGTGAGCCCGTTTGCCATGCTGGTCGCAAAAGACCTGAATACAGCAATTGGATTGAACCCGTGCAGGCGGCTAGCCTCAGCCATCAAGGCATCGCGGCCTTCTTCTTCTTCCTCTGCAGGAGCAAGAAGACGCTCATTAGCCTTGTTCAGGTTCGACATTGCATAGCCGTACGCTCCCTTCGCTAGATTGGCAAAACCAACACTAGCAATCCAGGGGCCCAACAGCATGGACCAAAGCTGCATGCCTAGAGTCCTAGCCACATCACTGTGACCGTTAGCCTGAGGCTGCAGTGCAAGTGCACGACCGCTATCCCGACGCAGACGAAGGTGCTTCTTCACCTCACTGCCGAATAGCTTGACCCCAGACGGGAAGTACCCAGCAGGAAGGATAATGAACATACCCTTGAACAAGCCGAGTACCGTAAGCAGTCGACGAATTGCATAGCCAACCCAGTCGATAGTCGATGCAAGCTCATCGCTCATCAGGTTGGTACCGTCGTACATGGCGGCAAGCCCATCACTCATGACCTTGGCTTCGCTAGCCTGGAAGGAAACAATCTCAGCAGGAGCCCAAAGCAAGCTGCCGAAATACTTATTCACTTCCTGCTGGCTGACCTTCTTGTCGACAGCGTGACCTGCAATCACAATCTCAGACACCAGCTTCTCCATTGCCCAGTTCGGGAAGTGGAACTTCTGAGAGTCGCGGACAATGATCCAGGTGTCACCATCACGGCGGATGAAGTCTTTGATCTCACGCAGCTCTTCACTGCTGAGTTCGGTGACTTGCATCTCACGGATCTTACCACCGCAGATACGGGTAAGTGCCGTGTGCTCAACCTTGCTGGCAGCAAGGATAGAGCCGTACGTGGCAGGTGCCTTGGTCTTCACGTCAGTACCAATTCTCTCACGGCCGGTGAGCTCGTTCCAGACATTTCGGATGGTCTGGTTCATCTTGTCAAGGAAGCTCATGGGCTTCTCCTTCTGGCTTTCGCCAGCTTCGACTGGGGCGGATTCCCCAGTGTTGTTGTCTTTGACTGCAGTCCACTTGCCTGTTGTGTGACGGACAATTGGTGTACTGTACAGGCAGAACTCTGCATTGTCAGCGAGGATCTCCTCACCTTCAACGTCAGAGTTTTCCATCTTCATGAAAGCAGCCAGTGCCGTCAGTGCAAGCGGCAACACTACCACGAAGGCAGGAAGCCCAGCTGCAAGAGCCAATGCCGAAAGAACGGCACCTGCTTTACAGAACGGGATTTCATCCCATCCTTCCTGCTCCTTAACGCGCTGCTCATACTCCTGACATTCCTTATGGGTTTTCTCGTAACGCGCTTGGATTTTCGCTTGCTCATTCTCGTACTCCGCTTGCTCTTTCTCGTACTCCGCATAGTACGCTGCAAGAAGCAAGGCAATCTCAGGATTGCTGGGGTCTGTCTTTTTCGCATGTTCTGCTTTATTGTATGCAGCCATGAGACAATCCTCACCATTGACCTTGCAGCTGTACCCAGGAAGCAGAAGCTGAAGTGCTTCTTCGTACCTGCGCACAATCTTCGCACCCTCTGCGCGAAGAGAGTCTGCCTGAACGTCAATGGCAGTCTTGATCCACGCATCCAGCACAGCAGCAAGAGCTTCGCCCTTGAGAATCTTCTCTGGGTTTGCTGCAGCTTTTCTTGCGCTAACCAACTGATAGCCACCAGGAGTCTTCATCCATTGGTAACCTTCTTTGAAGGCCTCAATCAAATCAGAAGACAGTTCTTGAGACGTATAAGCACTCGTCTCAATCGTATGCCTAATGGCTGCAATACCAGCGCGGCTAGTTTCCAACTCAGTTTGAGCCAAGAAGTAATTACCCTGCAGCTTTGCAAGGGCCTTATTCTGCTTGTTGAGCTGGCTGAGCGTCAAAGGCTGCCGAGTCTTGATGTGATAAACAACCGATGATTGCTTATTCTGCACATACTCAGTAGCCCAAGCCTCAAACCGTGCATTGTTCACGCGGCTAAGAACTACAACGTCTAGCCGATGATTGCGATCAGCAGAGATTGCTTTACGGCATGCCTGGTATTGGTCATACGACTCATTGCCAAACTTTGTTGCCAGCTCATCTCGGCTTTCGACAACTTCCCAAGGAAGAACCTTGAGATCACGAATACCAGAGTGTTTCAAGAAGAACTTCCTGATAGTCGTCCGCGCACTGCTGAACTTGTGAGCAAAGCCTTTCGAATTTGCATCAAGAGTCTTGCGCGTCATTACCGTGGTCACGCTACCATCGTTGAAGAAAGTATGGACCGTGCTGGCTGTTGTGCCATTGTCAGTTACAGACTTACTGTAACTGGTGCCGTTCTTGGCGACATGCCTGGTATCCATTGTCGTTGGGTTAATGAATAACATGTTGCCATTGGCAAAGGCTGTCTTAATGAAAGTCTTCCAGTCGTTAAGGCTGGGCTTCTTCATCAAGGTCCAGTTCTTGTGGAACATCTCGATGTACGCACGTTCTGGCTTGTACTGATCAAGCTGGACAATTCCACCAAGCATTTCTGTGGCAGTCTTCAGCTCAACACTGCTATTGTTGCGGTTTTCACGGCCAAAGCCCCAGTCTGCAACACCAGCGCTGGTGGTGAGAACAAAGCCAAACTCCAGCCAGTTGCCTTCCCCGTCAGCCTTATCAACAACCCAGGGCAGGTGAGAGCCGCTAAGCATTTGCTCTTGGTAGACACCACGAGCCACACAGAAGCCACCTTTGTGCTTTGCGTTAATGCGCTTGCAGGCTTCCATCGCTTCCTGCGCACCAACTGCACGGTAGCGGAAGGTGTCTTTGGTTACAAGACAAGAGACTTCACTTGCCATGAACTTTGGCTTGCTCTTCGACTGACCGAGGAACTCGATGCAGAGGTCGTTAACGACCAAGACAGCCGCTTCGTACCTGGCTCGAAGGATACGCCAATCCTGGGCAGTCCAAGCCTGCTTCTTGTCCTTCATAAGGGACTCGATGCCAACCCAGAACTGCTCCCAAGAGGGATCGTGACTTGCTTCCGCAAACCACGTTGCCATCTCCTTGTCCTGACGCAGGATGCTGGCAAACCGGACAATAACGTCCTTGCGCAGAGTCTTTGTCTTACTGGTACGCCTATCCCCGTCTTTGTCTTTGCGGGTGAACGTACGAGTAGTGCCGAAATGGCGGAAACGGAACAGGTCAATCTTGCGCTGATACATCTCAATCAAGATGTTCATTGCAGCATTAGCCGAGTAGTTCCTAGGGGATACCGTCAGCTCATTGCAGATTTCTGCCCAGACCTGCTCAGGGGTCTTTTCCTCTTCCATCTCTTCCTCCTTGGCCTTCTCCACTAGAAGATCTAGCGGATCAATGTCCTGTTCTGCTTCCTGGTCGAGGTCTGCAAGAGCAGCTTCTGCCGCAAGAACCTGCAGGTGCTCTTCCAAGTCTGCCGCATCGCGTTGCGCGGCTTCACGGTCAGCCGCCATGAGCTGAGCCGCATACACGTCATCGATTGCCCCGCCATCCCAGTCACCAGGATCGGTGAAGGGAAACTCTTCGACCGCATTTTCGAGGGCATTTGCCATACCAGCAGCATACTCATTGAGTACGCAGGTATCGCAGACGTAGCCTTCTTCCTGCGGTATTCCGCAAGCGCAGGTGGCAGGCTCAGTAGCACGCGCCTCAGCCTCAGGCAGAAGCTCAATAAGACGCCCAAGAAGAGATTGCGGCTCTGGCTCGGCAGGTACAGTAACTGGTGCAGGAGCAGGTTCATATGCAACAACCTCCCGCGCAGGAGACTCTTGGCCCAAGAGCTCTGTCAGACGCAGCAACAGGGACTGGGGCTGTGGCTCAGCAGGAGCTTCAAGCAGATCGCCCCAATCTGCGTCGACCGTTTCTTCTTTGCAGTCTTCGGCACGATTCTTGCGAATAGCGAAGAAGGCAATTGCAGCAAGGGCAATGACGGCAACGGCCACCATGCCAGTCGCAAGCCCAAGACCTGCGACAACGGCGAGAACGGGGCTGTTTGCCTGGACTTCCCGCAGCTTAGCCACGGGAGACACAGGAGTAACATCCACCTTGGTGGTCTTGCCCTTCTTGGCCTCACGGGCCTTGAGGGCTTCAACCAGGCGCTCCGCCTTTGCCATTTCCCGCTTCCTGCGCTCTTCGGCCTTTACGGCCTTGGCGGCTTCACGTTCGGCCCGCTCTGCGTCGACCTTCGCCCTGTGAGTGGCAATGCGCTCTTCACGCTCTGCCTTCCTCTTGGCCCGCGCCTTAGCGTTCGCTTGCTTGATCTCGGCAAGGACTTTCTTGTCGTTGGCCTCGATGAGCGCCCATGCTGCGTCGACCTCTGCGTTCTCAACCTCCCGCTTAATCTCGAAGGGGATGTTGCGGACGGCTGCCTCATACTGCCAGGCCACGTCGTCATCTTGATCGAACGTTTGGATCTCGGCCTGGGCGGCAACCCAAGCCATGTTGTCCGCCAGCAGCATGCATGCACCTCGAAGGGTCCAGCCTGCTTTGAATGCCGTTCCCTCAACGACCATGTTGAGGAGGGCAGCATATGCCCTATTAAGGAGCGTGAGGTGCCGAGCCTCGCGTGCAAGGCGACGCTCTTCCCGCTTTTCGCGTGAGGTGATGATCTCCTGTCGGCTTTGTGCGGCAGGGTTGTATCCCTGGACTTTGCTGCGGCGGGGGTGGAAGGTGGGACGACCTGCACCCTCGGCCCTGACAATGATCTTCTTGGCGGCGGGCTTAGCAGTGGCCTTGCGAGCCACCTTGCGCTTCGACCGCGCAGCCGACACTTCCATGCGCCGTTGGTGACGGGCCACGCGGGCAATGAGCCCGAGGAAGGCAATCGCAGCCTCCAGCTTGGCGATTGCGTCGTTCGTTGCCTTGGCTTCTGCGCGGCGCTTAACGCCACGAGCCTTGGTTTCTGCCTTCGTTGCTGCAACCTTGGCCTTATGGGCCTTTGCGCGACGCTGACGGCGGGTCATACCCGCACGGTCAAACTTGACAACGGCCTTTGCGACCGCCTTCTTGGCCTTCTTGGCCTTGGCCTTGTAACCGTTTGCAACGAGCCAGCGGTTCAAGCGACGCACGGTCCACCGCTTCTTCTTGGCCATCCGCATGCCGTACGCCAGGCGCTTCTTCAAGCGCTGGACAATCTTGGCAATGGCCTCAGGGTCGATGCCCGTCTCGATGGTCGGGCTGTTGTTCGAAGAGACCAGCGGGGTCACGCCGGGTGCTGCCAGCAGGCAGACACCAAGGAGGAGGATGACGATTACGCTCGTCAGGCGGGCCACGAAGGCCAAAATGGGGGACATGTGTCCCTTACTGGGGTTCTTAGCCCCAATGAGGCCAGCAGAATTGCCGGCGTTGGTTTCGTCGTGCGTGCGGAACTTGGCCCGGACTCGGGCCAGAAGGAAGGCCAGCGCCAGGATTGCTCCTGCAATGGCAAGGTCCGTGAAGACCTGGGTCAAAGTGACAGCGAGGCTGTCAGTCATTTCGATGGACTTCATGCGGAAGCCCTTACCCCCTTGCGGGGAAGACGTGGAGAGATTTCCCCACATTGGTTGTTTTTCCAGTCGGCCGAAGCAGGCCATGCCCCAAGGCAGGTTGCTGCTCCAGGAGACGCTGCCCACCGGCTCATCACCGGCGAGAAGGGGTCCTCCGCTATCTCCGTCGGAGAAGCGGTTGTGCAGGGTCTGGGTGAAGCAGGCCTGTGCTCCAGGAGTCCATGGAGGAACTTGTTCGCCAAGGTCCCAGACGTTTTGCCCACGCTTTACAGCGTAGAATTTGACGTCCTCCACAGGCAGAGTCCGACCAGTGGTGGCACCCCACCAACGCAGGTCGGGGCTACACTCTTGGCCGATATCTGCCAAGTCTTCTGGGATAGCATGCTTTCCTTGCTGCTGGTGAAGAACGGCTGTTGCGTTGTCCCGCCAATCGGTGCTGGCATAGGTGCAGTGAGCCGCCGTCCTGATCTGGCCCTGCCAGTGGAAGGCGCTGCATTCGCCGTTGTGAGCGGCGACGATTTCGCCCATACCAGCAGGAGCCTGCTGGATGGTATCGCCGCACCCACCAAGAACCATGGCGAGAAGAGCCATACCGCCAAAGAGCAGCTTGTGCAGCTTCTGGTGGGCGATGAGCTTCTTGGTCACGATAGAAAGCTCACGCACATGGTAGTGGTACTCCACATGCAGAATGAGGTCAATAGCCGTGAATGCAAGGGGGCCAAGGCCCAAGATACACACGAAGGCCTCTCGGAAGGTGGCGATAAGCGCCATGGGGACGAAGATGGCGATTGTGAGGATGATTGCAATGTACAGGCGAATAGGCATGACAGACTCCTTGGCCTTATTGGCCGTGATGGTGGCAAGGTTGGGGGTGATGGCGAGGATAGGCTTAACCATCCACTTTGGGCAGCTCATCTCAGAGATAAGCGTTGCCATGGCGAGAACAGCCGCAATTGCAGCCATTTCAACGACGATGCTAACCAGGGCACCGTTCATAAAGTTGACACTGAACCATGCGTCCGTGACAGGACAAACCGTGAGGGCGTGGTTCCACGCCAGAACGATCGGGACCACAAGGCCCAGGACAATCAGGAAACCAATGACGATGGTGCGAAGGTTGGACATGAGAAACTCCTTGACCTTGATGGTCGTGGTGGCGGCAGCGAGGATGAGGCCGAGGATGGCGAGGATGAGGTAAGGCATGAAATTCTCCTTGCCCTGATGGGCGTTGGTGGTTTCGGTGTTGAGGCTACGGAAAATCCGCCCCTGCATACCCGAGTGGGAAGCAGCGGTCTTGAACTTCCCAGTCAGGTCCATGGTGGTCGAAGAGAGTTCCCGGAACTCAAAGTCCTGGTAGGACTTCTCCTGCGACAACGCAATTGCGCTGAAGCAGTTGCGGGTCTCAGACCCGTTGCTGTAGCTAACAGCGCCGATGGGCTCATCCCCTGCGAGAAGGACACCACCGCTATCGCCACTACGGAACCAGCCACCATGGCCAACCACATCATCCTGGCTGTCGTAGCAGTAGCGCTGACCCTTGCTAAGGATCTCCCACTCACCCTGCTGGAACAGGGCGGTGTTGGTGTACAGGCTAGCGCTGTACTCGTTCTGCTGAGCCAGTGCGTCCTGTGCTCGGTTTACGCTACCATGCCAGCGCTCAAGCATGAGGCTAGCAGCGCGGTTGTTAGGGCTGAATGTCTCAACGTCGATGTCGCTCCAATCGAGGTTACGCCACTCACCAGTGGTAGCACCCCACCAGCGAAGGTCAGGGCTGCATTCCATGCCAACGGTGTAGAGGTCATTGCCCAATACAGGGACACTGACAACGTGATCCGTGTTGATACGGACCACTGGATCAGGGGTCTCACCCGTCTCCTTGCCAATGATGTATGTGTCGACATCACAATGGGTAATGCCGTACATGTGGCCCTTCCAGGCCCAGCCCGTGCAATTGGTACCCTCATCAGGCGAGTACTGGCCAACACCAGGGTGGGGGAAGCTGGTAATGCGCAGGGCAACCTGCTCATACTCAGCGACAGCGTAGGGGTCAACGAGATCCTCGAAGGAGGGCTGAGCCCACAGGCCAGCAGTCTTGCCGATGCCGAAGGTGACAAGGCCACCAATGACAACCAGGGTGACGATGGCCAGGACGATGAGGGGGTGGTTGTTGTTGTTCATACGAACCTCGGCGGGGGTGATGGGCGCGGTCTTGTTGGCGGTCATGAGATAGCTCACCGTGTTGGAAAGGATGACAATGCAGACGAAGATGGCGAGGACGATAAGGGCAATAGTCATGGCAGACTCCTAGACGCGTGCCTGCTCAATTGCAGGGCTTTTTGGAACCCAATGTCCCACCCTAACGGTCAGAGTTTTACGTTTAAAGGGGGTGGGCTAAAACGAATAGGGGTATGGGTTGTTTAAGGGTCCCAGTATATAAAGTACCCACTCTTTTCCATAAAAATAAAAATATAAATATATAAACCTATATA
>Ga0209297_1000378_pt1 | contig 29045 bp, 19 predicted proteins | sample S_130805_MF_Meta_FD_187322 | JGI IMG/M metagenome (GOLD analysis project Ga0209297, IMG submission 187322) | Freshwater microbial communities from Lake Simoncouche, Canada to study carbon cycling - S_130805_MF_MetaG (SPAdes) (version 2) | ecosystem: Environmental > Aquatic > Freshwater > Lake ...
TCCTCTCCGGCGTGCTCAATTCGGAAGCGCAGAACCGCCCGACCGGCAACGTCTCGATCGACCAGTTCCTCGCCGAGGAAATCGGCCACCAGACCCGCTTCCCCTCGCTCACCGTCGGCTCCGAGGGAGGCATCCACGGCGGTTGCCAGCTCGCTTGGACGAAGTCTGGCGTGCGCGTGCCGCCGGTCACCAACCCCGCCGAACTGTTCGACAAGCTTTTCGCCAGCGACTCCGCCGACCGACGGGCACGTCGCGAGCAAGAAAACCGCGTGCAGGCCTCGATCCTGGACTCGGTACGTGAAGAGGCGAAGCGCCTCTCGGGACAGGTCAACCAGGAGGACAAGGCCAAGCTCGAAGAATACTTCACCTCGGTGCGCGACGTCGAAAAGCGCCTCGAGCTGCGTCAGCGCTGGACCCATCTGCCCAAGCCGGCGGCACCCTTCGCCAAGCCGGCCAATCGTAACGCGGTCGACGACCTGCCGCTCATGTATGAGCTCATCGCGCTCGCGCTGCAGACCGACAGCACCCGTATCGCCACGCTGGAGATCGGCGGCGACTTCCTCCCCCAGCACCTGGGCATCAAGAAAGATTACCACGGCATCTCCCACCACGGCAACGACCCCGAGTCCATCGCCGCCCTGATAACCCTCGAGCGTTATCAGATCGCACAGTATGGTAAGTTCATCGGTCGCCTCGCGCAGATGAAGGACGGCGAAGGCACGTTGCTCGACTCCACCACCGTACTGTTCGGCAGCGGCATGGGCGACGCCAACTCGCACCGCAATACCGACCTGCCGATCTTCCTCGCCGGCGGCGGCTACAAGCACGGCCAATTCCGCGAAGTCGCCCGTGAGGTCAGCCACAAGGTGCCGCTCTGCAATCTCTTCGTCGATATCGCCCAGAAGATGGGCGTCGAGACGCACGCCTTCGGCAGCAGCACGGGTCGGTTCGCCTGACCTGGACATCGGACCTCTCTCGTGACGTCGATGTCGGCATTCCGAACCCTGGTGGTCCTGTCCGTAGTCTTGGCGGCCGCCCCCACGCACGCCGCCGAGACGCCGACGAAATCCGTCGAGAAGTTCCTAGGACGCTACTGCGCGGAGTGCCACGACGCCGACGCCCATAAGGGCGACCGTGTTTTCGATAAATTCGCCCTGCCTTTGAAGACGCTCCCTCAGGTGATCGAGGCGCGCGAGATCATCGACCAGCTGACGCTGCGCGACATGCCGCCGAAGAAGGCCGACCAGCCGACCGACGATGAGCGACTCATGGCGATCCGCGCCCTGCGTGACGGCACCGCGGCGGCCGAGACCACGCTACAGAGCACCGGTTCGCGCACCGTCCTCCGCCGGCTCTCCAACCGCGAATATGAAAGCACCCTCGCCAGCCTGTTCGGGCGGCGCGTCGACACTCTCGGACTGACCGCTGATTTCCCCAAAGAAAAGACCGCCCGCCATCTGGACACGATTGGTCAGTCGTTGGTGACCTCCGGCTTCTTGGTCGACCAGTATTTCTTGTCCGCCAACCGTCTCGTCGAAACCCGCCTCGGCAAGCCAGCGACCGCGCCGAAAACCTGGCGCTTCAACAGCAACTTTGTCCAGTACGAGGAATTGCAGGGTTCACATAAGAGCGCCTTCAATTTCCGCTACCTCAATATCTACGAACAACCGAACACCGACACCCGCCAGGGCGGCTACGGCCACATCGAGGACTTCAAGCAGGGCGTGCCGGTCTCCGGCCTCTACGACCTCGAGGTCGAGGCGACGGCCATGCATCGCGACACCCATTACGATCCTGCCATCTTCGGCATCGACCTCTCGGAGCCGTACATCCTCGGCGTCGTGCCCGGCGATGTCACCAAGGGCCACATCCATTACCCGCAGGCCATCGAACCGCTGCTCGCCAGTAGCGTGTTGCCCGACATCGTGCCGACCCGGCTGAAGTTCCGCGTCTGGCTCGAGGCTGGACAGACGCCGCGCTTCATCTTCCCGAACGGCCCCTATGAATCGCGCGCTGCGGTCGTGACAATCAACAAGCGCTACGCGAAAGAATTCTCGACGCCGGTCGGCTCCTCGGGAGTCGGTCGTGCGCATATCCTCAGGGAAGGCCAGCTGCCGCACATCCGTATCAGTGAGATCGTCGTCCAAGGCCCCGTGGTCGAGCCGGTGGGCGGCGCCGAGGAAGTCGCCGTCTTCGGCAAGGAGGGCTTCCAGCCCGACCGTGCGCTCGACCAGCTTTTCGCCTTTGCGGCGAAAGCCTACCGACGCCCATTACAGGATACCGACCGTGCGCCGATTCGTCGGATGGTCGAGAAGCGGCTCGCCGAAAAAGCCAGCCCGCGCCATGCGGCGCTCGATGCGATTAAGCTCATCCTCTGCTCCCCTTCCTTCCTGTACCTGAGCGAGGTCACCAAGGATGGCGACCGCCCCCTCCAGCCCTACGACCTCGCTACCCGCCTCTCTTACGCCCTCTGGGCCACGACGCCCGATGAGGGTCTGGCTGCCGCCGCCGCCTCAGGTAAAATCACCGGCGATGCTGAACTGAAGAAAGAGATCGACCGCCTGCTGGCCGATGAACGCGTCAACGGCTTCGTCAACGGCTTCCTGGATAGCTGGCTGAACCTGCGCGACCTCGGTGGCATGCCGCCCCCACGCGAATCGAATCGCGCCTATTACGCCGAGGACCTACCCGCATCGATGAAGGCCGAGGTGCGCCTGTTCTTCCGCGACATGCTCAAGGATAACCTACCGGTGAGCCAGTTCCTGCGCGCTGACCACACCTTCGTCGATAAGAAGCTAGCCAAGCTCTACGACCTGCCCGAGCAGAAGACCCTGCGCCTAGCCGACGGCTTCCAAAAGGTCAGCCTCAAGGGCGATACCCACCGCGGTGGCCTGCTCGGCATGGCGGCCGTGCTGACGGTCAGCGCCAACGGCGTCGAAACTTCGCCGGTCATCCGCGGGGCCTGGGTCAGCGAGAACATCCTCGGCGTCAAGCCGCCCCCACCGCCCGACACCGTACCCGCCATCGAACCCGACGTCAGCGGTACGACCACGATCCGCGAGCGCCTCGCCAAGCACAGCACCGACCGCGCCTGCGCCGAGTGCCATCGCAAGATCGACCCGCTTGGTTTCAGCCTCGAGTCCTTCGATCCGGTCGGCCGCTGGCGCGTCACCTATGCGAAGCCCAAGAAGGGCGCGGCACCCAAGATCGACACCACCGGCGAGTTCGCCTCTGGCAAGACCTACCAGGACTTCGCCGGCTTCCGCGATATCCTGCACGACACCCGCGAGGAACAGTTCACCCGCCATCTCATCCGCTCGTTGCTCGCCTACAGCACCGGGCGCCTCATGGAGCCAGCCGACGAGTTCGCCATCGACCGCATCCACAAGAAAGTAAAGGAGCAGGGCCTTGGCCTGCGCAGCCTCGTCGTCGAGTGCCTGACCAGCGACCTCTTCCGTTCCCGCTGAGCACGGGGTGCAGACAAGGGTCAGGCCGGCCCAAGTGAGACGATAGTGCTACCCCGTGAAACAAGGGGAGTAGTAAGCTGTCAGAATGAGGGTAGAATAACTGCACCCCCATGTCCGACCCCCTCGAGCTGACCCGCCGCCGCTTCCTCGGCCAGATGACCACTGGCATGACGGGGCTGGCTTTGTCTCGTCTCCTCATGAGCGACCTCGGTGCGGCCGTACCTCCTGGCGCCCACTTCGCCCCGAAGGCCAAACAGGTGCTCCAGATCTTCTGCCCGGGTGCGGCTTCGCATATCGACCTCTGGGATCATAAGCCGCTCCTCGAAAAATACGACGGCACTCCCCTGCCCGGCCCGGTCGAGGTGACCTTCCAAGGCAAGAACGGGAACCTGATGAAGTCCCCTTGGGCCTTCAAGCCTGCTGGCAAGAGCGGTAAGATGATTAGCTCGAACCTGCCGCATATGGCGCAGCACGTCGATGAGATGGCCTTCATCCATTCGATGACGTCGCGCAGCAATACCCACGGTCCGGGCTGCATCGCGATGAACACCTGCTTCACCCGCGAAGGATATCCGAGCGGCGGAGCTTGGATCAGCCACGCCCTCGGCTCGCTCAACCAGAACCTGCCGACGTACATCTCCGTCCAGGACGTCCGCGGCGAACCGCCCAACGGCAAAGCCAATTGGGGCAATGGCTTCCTGCCCGCCCGCCACCAAGGCGTCAGCATGGCCTCCCAGCAGGCGCTGCGTAATCTCGGTCGCCCGGCCGACATCTCTTCCGCCGAAGATGAAGCGACCCGCGAATTCCTCCACGCGACAAACCTCGAGCACGCCGAAGCCCACGCCGGCAATGACGAACTCCGTGCCCGCATCGCCGCCTATGAACTCGCCGCGAAGATGCAGCTCGCCGCCCCTGAGGTCAGCGACCTCTCCCGCGAACCGGACCACGTCCACGCCCTCTACGGCACCAAGGACGCCAACCCGCTCAAGGCCGCCTACGCCAAGAACTGCCTCCTAACCCGCCGCTTCCTCGAGAAAGGCGTCCGTTACGTCAGCCTCTACTGCGCCTCCCGCGCCAGCGGGGTCGACGGCCTCCTCAACTGGGACGCCCACCGCACGCTCAAGGCCGACTACGACCGCCACTGCCCGGTCTTCGACCAGCCCACCGCCGCCCTGCTCGCCGACCTGAAACAGCGCGGGATGCTCGATGACGTGTTGATCATCTGGTGCACGGAATTCGGCCGCATGCCCACCCACCAGGTCGGCACCACGGGACGCGATCATAACCCCGACGCGTACACGACTTGGATGATGGGCGCCGGCGTCAAGGGTGGCGTTTCCTACGGTGCGACCGATGACTTCGGCCGCCGCAGCGTCACCGATATCACGACGTGCTACGATTTCTACGCGACGGTCCTGCAGTTGCTCGGACTCGATCACGAGAAGCTCACCTATTATCACAACGGCGCCAACCGCCGCTTCACCGACGTCCACGGCCACGTCATCAAGCCGGTCCTCGCATGAAACTTTTTCTCGCCGCCCTCCAGCTCACCGCCTTGCTGCTCGCGCCGCTGGCCGCGCTACATGCCGCCGATGCGCCGAAGCCGAAGCTGAACCCCGATCAGTTCGCAGGCATCGACCCCGACGACGGCACTGGGCCACGACCGGACAAGGCGGCCCCGCCGAAGTTGATCCCGAACCCCGGCAGCACCGCGGACTACAATCGCGCCAAGCGCACCTGCACGGGCGTGCCCAGCATCGCCGTTTCGCGCGGCGGACGCCTTTGGGCGACCTGGTTCTCCGGCACGACACCGGGCGAGATCATCGAGCGCTGCCCGAATGCTTATGTGGTCGTCAGCACCAGCGGCGATGACGGCAAGACCTGGAAGGAAGTGCTCGCCATTGATCCCGACGGCCCCGGCCCGCTCAAAGCCTATGATCCGCATCCGTGGATCGACCCCGATGGCAAGCTCTGGGTGTTCTTCACCCTGCCGTATCCGCTGCACAAGCACGCTTGGGCGATCACGGCAGTTGACGGAGATCAGGCCAGCCCCGCCTGGTCGCAGCCGCGTCCCGTCTTCGAGGGCGTGCTGCTCAACAAGCCCACCGTTCTCGCGAACGGCGACTGGTTGTTCCCCACCTACGCCCGGCGACCGCAAAACATGGGCGCGATCCTCTCGCACATCTCGCGCGACAAAGGCCGCACCTTCGCCGTGAAGGGTCAGATCGAGGCGAGTTGGGATCTGAGCCCCTCCGAGCCGATGGCGGTGGAACGCCAAGATGGCTCGCTCTGGATGCTCGTGCGCACCACCAAGGGCATCGGCGAAAGTATCTCCACCGACAGCGGCGCGACCTGGAGTCCGCTGAAGGTTCCCTCCATCCAGCACACCTCCTCGCGCTTCTTCATCAGCCGGCTTCAATCAGGAAACCTGCTGCTGGTGAAGCACCTCGGCATCGACGAGGACCCTCTATCGGCCGGCAAAGCCAAACAGCGCCGCGAACTCACCGCCTTCATTTCGAAGGATGACGGTAAAACCTGGTCCGGCGGCCTCATCTTGGATGAACGCATCGGCTGCTCTTACCCCGACGCCCAGCAGGTCGCCGACGGCACCATCTACTTCTGCTGGGACTATCAACGCTCCCGCGAGCAGGAACTGTGGATGACCACCTTCCGCGAAGAAGATGCGATCGCCGCTTCCGCCGAAGCTACCGCCCGTGTGAAATCAAACCGCCGTCTCATCAGCAAAGGAGGGACGCCAGAATGAAGACGCACACCCTCAGCCTCTTCACGACCCTGCTGCTCGCGCCGATGGCCGCTTTCGCACAAAACGAAGAACCTCGCGACCTGAAGAAGCCGGAGGTGGAGATTGCCACGAGAGGAGCTAAACGCGCCTGGGAATCCGCACCGGCCGAGAAGAAGGCGCTGTGGCTTCAGCATCGCGAGGCGTTGACGCACATCGACCTCTCCGAGGACAGGCAGCGTCAAATCGTCATCGCGCGTGGTTCACCGAAGCCGGAGGAATACCATGCGCACCCGACCACGGCGATGCTGGCGGACAACAAGACGATGTTCTGCGTCTGGAACCTCGGCCACGGGGGACACGCGGGGCCGATGGCCCGGAGCGATGACGCCGGATTGACGTGGCAGCGCATGGACGACGCGCTGCCGCCAAACTACGTCAACTTCAAGAACTGCCCAAGCCTCTACCGACTTACCGATCCGCAAGGCAAGGAGCGCCTGTGGGTCTTCGCCGCGCGCACCTTGACCGATAAGGAGAATCCCAAGCTCATCGAAGGCCGCCACGAAGGCTTTATGCCACGGATTGTCAGCGAGGACGACGGCAAGACCTGGCGCGAGCTGCCGCCCATCGGAGGACGTATCTCGAAGGAAGACCCGTTCCGCAACGTCATGACTTTCTCGAGTGTCGTCCGGCTGAAGGACGGCTCAACCCTTGGCATGTTCCACCGCGGCTCCGGCATCGGCGAAGAAGGTACGTTGCAGGTGTTGCAATCCATCACTCGGGACGGCGGCTTCACCTGGTCCCAACCCACTATCACCTGCGATGGCACCAAACTCGAAAGCAAGCTTCCGTGCGAGCCCTACGTATTCCGTTCGCCGGACGGCAAAGAACTCTGCTGCCTCATGCGCGAGAACCGACGCAGCGGCACGAGCCTCGTCATGTTCAGCCAGGACGAAGGCCAGACCTGGTCGAAGGCGAACGACGCCCCATGGGGCCTCACAGGCGACCGCCATCACGGCCTCCGCCTCCCCGACGGTCGCCTCGTGATTGTCTTCCGCAACGCCTCGCCGAACTCAAAGGATAGAGGAGGCTTCATCGCTTGGGTCGGCACTTATGACGACATCAAGCAAGGTAAGCCTGGACAGTATCGCGTGAGCCTACTTAAGACCTTCAAGGATGGCTTTTACCCCGGCATCCACCTGCTTCCCGACAGTACCATCGTCGCCACCACCTACGCCAACTACCGCAAAGAGGACACCGGATGCTCCATAGTCAGCGTGCGGTTCAAGATGAGCGAGATCGACGCCCTGTCGCATCGCTAAACGCCAAGCGAAGACCATGAAAGCAATTCTCCGATTTTCTTACGCCCTCGCCCTGCTGGCTTCCCTGCGTGTCATCGCCGCCGACGATCCTGCCAGCGTCGCCTTCTTCGAACAGAAAATCCGCCCCGTACTGGTCGAGCAGTGCTACGAATGCCATAGCACCAAGGCCAAGAAGCTGAAGAGCGGACTTTACCTCGACTCCAAGGCTGGATGGAAAAAAGGCGGCGAATCCGGCAAGGCCATCATCGTGCCCGGCAAGCCCGACGAGGGACTTTTCATCGCCTATATCAGGCACCTTGAGCCGGACATGGAGATGCCGCCGAAGAAGCCGAAGCTTCCCGATACGGTACTCGCCGACTTCGCCGCTTGGATCAAAGCCGGTGCCGTCGACCCGCGCGACCAAGCCACCGTCGAAGCCAAGCGAGGAGACAAGAACTGGTGGTCACTCCAACCCCTCGCCAAAGATTTCAAGCACGCCGACATCGACGGCTTCATCGACGCCAAACTCATCGAGCAAAAACTGGCCCGTAGCGCGCCGGCCAAGCCGCAGGCGTTAATCCGCCGCCTCAGCTACGACCTCACGGGGCTGCCACCTACACAGGCGGAAGTCGATACCTTCGTCGCCGCCCACCAGGCCAACGCCCGCAAGGCGACCGAAGCCCTGGTCGATCGCCTACTTGCCTCCCCTCGCTACGGCGAACGCTGGGGCCGCCACTGGCTCGACGTTGTCCGCTTCGGCGAGAGCAACGGCTTCGAACGCAACTTCGTCATCGATGACCTCTATCCGTTCCGCGACTACGTCATCCGCTCGCTCAACGAGGACAAGCCCTTCGACCAGCTGATCCGTGAGCACCTCGCCGGTGACGTGATCGGCAAGTTCAAACCAGAAGTCGAGATCGGCAGCGCCTTCCTCGTGGCCGGCCCCTATGACGACGTCGGCAACCAGGATGCCGTCGCCCAGAAGGTCATCCGTGCGGCCACGATTGACGACATGGTGACCGCGACCAGTAGCGCCTTCCTAGGACTCACGATCAATTGCGCCCGTTGCCACAACCATAAGTTCGACCCCATCCCGACCGAGGACTATTATCGCATCCGCGCCGCTTTCGAAGGCGTTGTCCATGGCCGCCGCCCGGTCGCGACCCAGGAGCAGACCCAGGCCTTCAATGCGACCATGGGGCCGCTCAACAAGGAGCGCGTCCAACTTTTAGCCGATCAGGCGGCGCTCACTAAAGCCATCGAGACCAAGGCCAAGGCCCTGCTCGCCACGCGTACCTACCCACGCCCCAAGGCAGACACCCTGCTCACCGAAGAAAAGATCACTCCCATCGATGCCCGCTTCGTTAAGCTCACGATGTCGGCCACCTCGGCCAATCCGCTGAGCGGCGTCGGCGGACGTATTTCGGAGTTTGAGATCTGGACCGACGAACCCACACCTCGCAATGTCGCCCTCGCCTCTAACGGCTCCAAGGCCGAAGGCGTCAAGGGCGCCACCGCCGAAGACTTCCCGTCCGCCTACAGCGCCGCCCTCACCATCGATGGCGACGAAGGCGCGCAGTGGTATATCGGCACCCCGGCCGAACTCGTCATCACCCTGCCCCGCGTCGAGAAGATCAGCCGTCTGGGCTACCGCTCCGCCAAGGGAAGAATCTTACGCGATAACTCGCAAGGCGCCACTCCGACCGAATACGAGATGTTCGTCTCGCTCGACGGTAAAGAATGGAAGAAGGTCGCAGACTCCTACGATCGCGAAGCCTGGTCCCCGGCCCATGCCTTCGAACGCGTCCGCAAGCAAGTCACCACAGCCGATGAAGCCAAACGCCTCGGGGCGCTCGCTCGCAGCCTCGCCGACGTCGATAAGCGCATCGCCGCCGTACCGAAGATGCCCTCGGCCTGGGTCGGCACCCACCAGCCCAAACCCGAACTCACCTTCGTCCACAAGGGCGGCGACCCCGCCAAGCCCGCCGGTCAGGTCGTCCCGTCCAGTCTCGCCGTACTCGACCTCGTCACGAAGCCCTATGCACTCAAGGCCGACGCCGGCGAAGGCGAACGTCGCGTCGCACTGGCCAACTGGATCACCCAGGAGAACCCCATCACCGCCCGCGTGCTCGCGAATCGCCTCTGGCATTACCACTTCGGTACCGGACTCGTGGACACCCCAAGCGACTTGGGCTTCCTCGGCAGCAAACCCACCCACCCCGAGCTCCTCGATTTCCTCGCGCAGCGACTTGTCGCCAGTGGCTGGAAACTGAAGGCCTTACATCGCGAGATCGTGCTCTCGCAGACGTATCTTCAGTCCGCGGACTTCAATCCGGTCGCCGCGCGTGCCGACAAGGACGCGCGCCTGCTCTGGCGCTTCCCGCCGCGTCGCCTTGGCGCCGAAGAGATCCGCGACACCCTCCTCGCGAGCGCGGGCGAGTTGAAGCTCGAACCCATGGGCGGCCCTGGGTTCCGCCTCTACCGCTACTTGGTGAACAATGTCTCGACGTATATTCCGCTGGATACGCAGGGCCCAGAAACCTATCGACGTGCCGTCTACCACCAGAACGCGCGCGCCAGCGTCGTGGATGTCCTGAACGACTTCGATCTCCCTGACATCGCCTTCGCCGCGCCTAAGCGCGCCAACACCACCTCACCCCTGCAGGCCCTTACCCTGTTCAATAACAGTTTCACCTTGGACATGGCCAAGGCCCTGGCCACCCGCCTCACCGGAACTGATCCGATTGCTCAGGCCTATTCGTTCGCCTTGCAGCGCCAGCCCACTTCCACCGAACGGGCCGCCGCCGAGAAGCTCATCGCTCAGTACGGCAAGCCGGCCTTCTGCCGCGCCCTGCTGAACAGTAATGCCCTGATATTCGTCGAATAGGCAGGCACTTGACTGTGCTGGACGCGGTCCCATTAATGTCCCTGCGTTCACCCCGTACGCACCCATTCTTTTTACGCAGTAATATGCCGCACCTAGGTTATTTCTCCCGCGCCCTCGTCGCCCTAAGCCTCGGCCTGATCGGCACCGCCAGTGCCGCGGAGCCCTACGAAGCCTTCATCGAGAAGCACTGCGCACGCTGTCACGGACCCGATAAGGAAAAAGGCGACCTGCGCTTCGACAAGCTCTCCCGCGATTTCAAGCTCGGCGCCGACACCCATCACTGGGCGGAAGCCATGGAGCAGGTCAATTCCGGTGAGATGCCTCCGAAGAAAGACAAGGAGCCCAAGCCCACTCAGGCGGAGATGGCCGCTTTCGTCTCAGACCTCGACGCCCGCCTGAAGGAAGGCCGGGCCACCCGCATGGCGGCACGCCCCCCCGTGACGCACTATCGCTTAAGCCGGAAGGAATATCAAAACACGGTCTACGACCTACTCGGAACACGCTATAATCCCTCCGCACCGGGTGCCCTCAATGACGACTCCCTCTGGCACGGCTTCGAGCGCATCGGCTCCATGCTATCCCTATCGCCTTCGCACGTGGATCGCTATTACCGCGCTGCCGACACCATCCTGAACCGGGCCTTCCCCGCCAAGTCCGGCGAAACCCGCAAGGTCCGCATGACGGCGGCCGAGATGCATTATGGCGACATGAAGACCGCGCAGGCGGCCCTCGATCGCTTCGGCATCAAGCGCCCGCTGCGTCAACTGCTCTTCCCGGGCCGCGTCGAGACCGCCCTTTCGCCCCAATGGATCGGTAAAGTCGGCCCCGAGCAGAGCGGCCTCTATCGCCTTCGCCTCAAGGCCAGCGGCATCCGTCCGCTCGGTGGCCAACCGGCCCACCTCAGTATCGGCAAGACGACCGGTGAAGAAACCGTGGCCAGCCTCGTCGAATTCGACATCAACGCGCCCGAAGACAGCCCCAAGGTCTACGAGTTCGACGTCTACCTCGACATGCCGACGACACTGCACTTCAGCGTGGTCGCCACCGATGTCGTTGATCGCCGGGCCGGCGCAGCCTTCCGCAATGTGCTCGGGAGTAAGTCATACCTCTTCACGCACAGCAGCGAACGGGAGCTGCTGAATTCAAACGCCCCGCAGATGTTCGACGACAAGGGCAACTCCATCTTCTCCACCGTGCTCGTCGACTGGATCGAATGGGAAGGCCCGCTGCTGACGCCAGCCGAGAAGGCCAGACGCGAAGGGGTGTTTCCGGCCGATAACGCGACGACCGAAGTCGTTTCCGAACACCTTCGCAGCTTCGCCGAACGCGCTTGGCGTCGACCAGTCAGCGTCGATGAACTATCCGAATTCCTCAAAGCTTACGCCTCTGAGCGCGCCGCCGGTGAAAAGACCGCCGAGGCCTACCGCGTCGCCCTTCAGGGCGTATTGACTTCACGCAATTTCATCTACCTCGTCGAAGGCAACCCCAAGGCCCGCGAGAAGCTCACGGACTGGGAACTCGCCTCGCGCCTATCCTACCTGCTCTGGAGCTCGATGCCCGATGCCCCGCTCTTCGAAGCCGCCAAGGGTGGCGCGCTCAAAGGCGACAATCTGAGTAAGCAGGTCGACCGACTCCTAAAGGACCCGCGGAGCGAACGCTTCGTCGACGACTTCTCCCGTCAGTGGCTCCAGTTGCACCGCGTGGGCATGTTCCCGCCTGACAAGAAACTCTACCCGAACTACGACTCCTGGCTCGAGACGAGCATGCGCGGCGAAGCCGTCGAATACTTCCGCGAGATGTTCGGCAAGAACTTGTCGGTGGACGGCTTCATCCACTCGGACTGGACCATGGCCAACAGCCGTCTCTGCGACTTCTACGGCCTACCTGAGCCGAAGACCGAAGGCTTCCAGCGCGTCGCGCTCAAGCCCGAGGACCATCGCGGCGGCCTGCTCACCATGGGCGCCGTACTGGGGCTGACCTCCGACGGAACCCGCCACCGCCCGATCCACCGTGGCGTCTGGCTGAGCGAAGCGATCTTCGGCAAGACACCCCCTCCCCCGCCCGCCAACGTACCGGCCATCGAACCTCCGACGGCGCAAAGCCCCAAGGCTTCGCTACGGGACAAGCTGACGGCGCACTCCACGAACCCGAACTGCGCCGCCTGCCACTCGAAGATCGATCCTCTCGGCTTCGCCTGGGATAACTATGACGCTATCGGCCAGTGGCGCACGCTCGAGAAGGTTCCGGCGGGCGTCGGTGCCGACCCTGCAATCAAATCCGCCGGCGAATTGCCTGACGGCCGCGCCTTCCAGGATTCCACTGCCTTCAAGCAATTGCTGATCGCGGACCGCGACATCATTGCCCGCGCCTTCGTCGAACACCTTAGCACCTACGCCCTGCGCCGCGTCCTCACCTTCGACGATAAAGCGGACATCGACGCCATCGTCGCCGAGGCCAAGAAGCACGACTACCGCCTCCAAGATATCGTGAAGGCAGTAGCCACATCAGAACTTCTGCAGAAGCGATGAGTAATGTTCCTGGTTCCTTGTTCTTGGTTCCTCGTTGCGAAAGCCACGGGGAAGATGAAATCATGACCGCGTCGCTCCGTCCAAAGAACAAAGAACCAAGAACCAAGAACGAAAAACCCCGCCCCATGCCCATCCGCCGTTTTGAGGACATTGAGGGCTGGCAATCGGCGCGGGAACTGACGCGGCAGGTCTACGCCGTCGCTCATAGCGGCGAATTTTCCCGGGACTTCGGACTGCGGGACCAAATCACCCGCGCGGCCGGCTCGACCATGCATAATATCGCCGAAGGCTTCGACGGCGGAAGCAACGCTGAGTTCATCAAGTTCCTCCGGTACTCCCAGCGTTCGTGCTCAGAAGTCCAAAGCCAACTCTACGTCGCCCAGGACCAAGGCTACCTCAGCCGCGAAGAGTTTGACGCCATCTACGCTCAGGCGGAGCGCACCCACGTCAAGGTCGGCGGCTTTATCCGCTACCTCCTGTCCGCCCCGTCCCCCAACACCTTCAAACCAGGAACCAAGAACTCCTAACCAGAACCCCCTGCCTTTTTACCACGAACTAAGAACGAAGAACCAAGAACTCCTTTAAACAAAACAATGGCCAACTACCTCTCCCAATCCTGGCGTATCGATCGCCGCCACGCCCTGCGCGCGATGGGTGCGCTGATCTCCCTGCCGCTCCTCGAGTGCATGCTCCCGCTGCGTGCCTCCGAGAAGATGACCGCCACGCCCCGTCGCAGCGCCTTCATCTACCTCGCGAACGGCGTTCATTCGCTCAACTACCAGATCACTCAGGCCGGCGCCGACTACCGGTTCTCTCGCTCCCTCAAGCCGCTCGAGAAGCATCGCCAATCGGTCACCCCGATCAGTGGCCTCTATCACCCTCGCAGTATCAGCCACCACCATAATTGCATCAAAACCTGGCTGACCGGCGCCGGGCACGGCCCCACGGACCGCAACACTATCTCCGTCGACCAGAAGATGGCGGAAGTCACCGCCCCGCATACTCGCATCAGCTCGATGGAGATCGCGCTGACGCAAGACTCCCTCGCCTGGACCGCCGACGGCGTGTGCCTGCCTGCGATGCGTCGCTGCAGTGAGATTTTCGCCTCCCTCTTCGAGGAACCCAAAGGCGGCAAGGCTGCCCAGCGCCGCGAACTGCGCCGCAAGGGCAGCGTCCTCGACGCCAACCTCGCGGAAGTCCGCCAGCTCGAGAAGAAGATGGGCAGCGAAGACAAAGGTCGCATGGACCAATACCTCACCTCCGTCCGCGAGGCCGAGATCCGTACCCGTCGCGCCGACGTCTGGCTCGACACCCCTCTGCCCAAGATCTCCGACGCTGACCGTAAGCGCACCAACCGCGACATCGCCGCGACCAAGGCCGGGGACTACTTCCGCACGGTCTACGACCTCATGGTACTCGCCTTCCAGACGGACACCACGCGCGTGGCCACCTTCAGCCTCGGCGGCGAGGGTGACGCCTTCTCCATCCCGGAGATCGGCATCACCGAGTCCCGCCACCAGCTCAGCCACCACGGAGGCGACCCCGGCTACATGGAGAAGCTCACGAACTATGACACCTTCGCCATCGAGCAGTTCAGCTACTTCCTCAGCCGTCTCGAGGAGACCAAGGACTTCAACGGCAAGCCTCTCCTGGCCTCGACCATGTCGCTCTTCGGCAGCGGGATGTCCTACGGCCATAGCCACGGCAACGCCAACCTGCCGCTCGTGCTCGCTGGCGGCTCGGACCTTGGACTGAAGCACGGCACCCACAAGGACTTCAATCGCGCAACGGCGAACTTCCCTGGCTACACGTTCGGTCAGGACGGCTCGCTCACCACGGCGCACTACCAGGTCTGCAGCCGACCGATCAATTCGGACGCCCACATGAGCAACCTGCTCCTCCTCATGGCCCAGCGCATGGGCGTCGAGATCGACCGCTTCGCCGATAGCAATAAGGTCGTGACGCTATGAACAAGACAAAAGACAGGTTCTTGGTTCGTTGTTCTTGGTTAAAGACTTTCGTTGTTCTTGGTACGTTGTTCTTGGTTGTTTCAGCCTTTGCGGCCAACGAAGCACCAGGAACAAAGAACCAAGAACAGGCCTCGGAACCTTTCCGTCCGGAGGCGGGCAAGTTCCCGGAACTCTCGAAAGCCCACACCTACCGGGGCGAACTCGTGTTCGTCGACCACGTCAACCGACGCGGCAGCCTCCGCGTGCTTGGGGTCGGCGTTTTCCGCCGCAACGACCCGCACCCGTTCGCGATGCTCCCTTACGGCATGGTGCGCTATCGCGGCGCCCCGGCCGATCTTCGTGATATCCCGCTCGGCACCATCCTGCACGTCACGGCCTATCTCCCGCCGGACCCGAAGCTTTCGTCCGTCCCGGTGCTCCCGGTGGACAACAAGGATCGCGATGCCAACCACTACCGCGGTATCGGTGTCTTCCCGGCCGAGAACCATGTGCTCCTGCTCGAGGACGAGCCCAGCTATTGCCTCCGCATGGGCATGACCTGGAAACTCAAAGGGGTCGACCTGGAGAAGCCGGCCACGCCCATCCTCGCCACGCTTGAACCCAAGCAAGGCGGCGACGCCAAGCCTACCGAGCAGAAACTGACCTTCGACAATGCCACCCGCATCTGGCGTGGTCGCGAAGCCCTCTCCGTCGCCGACCTCATCGCCGAAGGGAAGAAAACGTTCGAAGGCCAATCCGTGCGACTAGGCCTCGTCTGGAAGCCTTGCCCGGACGGCATCTTCCTGCGCCTCCATATCTCGGACATCTGGTTGGATGACGCCTCGCTACAGCGGGCGGCCCAGAACCAGACCGAGACCCACAAGGCCTTCATCCGCAGTCGCTGGATGCCCGCCTGGGTAGACAACGTGGAATATGGCAAGTTTGGCCGTGCCAAGGTGACCGTGACGCTCTTCGGCGGCATGGACCCGGCACTCTATGCCGACTTCCAGAAAGACGGCGTGGCTCTGATCAACGCAGCGGAGAATACTTTAAAGCATGCCGGCGGCCACTACGGCCCCGCGCACATGGCCTCCAAGGGACCCATCGCGAACGTGATCAAACTCCCGGGCTCCGCACCGATGGGGAGCAGCGGCATCCAGGTCACGATGGAAACTGACCTTATCATCGAAGGCATCCGACCCGGCAAAGTCGTGCGCATCCGCCCGGGTCTCTGGCCGGCCGTCGACCTCCCCCGCGAAGAATACCTCGGCGACGGCGAGTTCCGCGTCGAAGACCGCTTCCCCACCCCGGCCATCTTCCCGAAGTACTAGTAACAAATGTTCTTAGTTCTTCGTTCTTAGTTCCTCGTTAGTCGTTCATGGCATATCGTTCTTTGTTCCTGGTTCTTAGTTCCTCGCTGTTGGTTCTGGGTGCCTTTGCTGCCAACGAAGCCCCAGGAACGAAGAACCAAGAACAAGTGGCGGAGCCCTTCCGTCCTGAGGCCGGCAAGTTTCCGCCTTTCGAGAAGGCGCACACCTATCAAGGCGAGCTGGCCTTCATCGATCACGCCAACCGCCGCGGCAGCTTACGCATCCAGGGACCTGGCATCTTTCGCAGCACCGAACCTAACCCCTTCGCCCTGCTCCCCTACGGCATGGTGCGATACCAAGGGGCCCCAGCCGACCTCCGCGACATCCCGCTCGGTACGATTCTTCACGTCACGGCTTACCTGCCGCCGGATCCGAAGCTGTCCTCGGTGCCCGTCCTACCGGTAGACAACCGGAACCGCGACGCCAACCATCGCCGAGGAGTCGGCGTGTTTCCCGCCGAGAACCATGCCCTCCTGATCGAGGATGAGGCTAGTTTCTGCCTACGCACGGGACAGACCTGGAAACTCAAGGAAGTCGACCTACAGGATCCGCAAGCGTTGCTACTAGCCACGCTTGAGCCGGAACAAGGCGGCAAAGGTAAAGCCGGAGAACAAAAGCTGAATTTTGATAACGCCACCCGCGTCTGGCGAGGACGAGAGTGCCTGACGATCGCAGATATGGTCGCCGAGGGCAACTGGCCCGCCGCCGGCAAGAAGTCACTCGGAGGACAATCGGCATTACTTAACCTAGCATGGAAACCGACCCCCAGCGGCGTCTTCCTGCGCTACCATGTCACGGACATCTGGCTGGACGACGAGGCCTCGCAGCGCGCGGCCAAGCTTCAGACGGAGAATCATAAAGCCTTCATGCGCAGCCGATGGCTCCCTGGCTGGGTCGACGCGATTGAATACGGCAAGTTCGGCCGCGCGACGGTTACCGTGACGCTGTTTGGCGGCATGGATACCTCCCTCTACGCTGATTTCAAAAAGGAGGGCCTGACCCTTATGAACAGCGCCGAGAACACCCTGAAGCACACGGAGGCTGGCACTGCCGGTCCTTCCCAGATGGCCGCAAGGGGGAAGATCCTTGATATCATCCAGTCATCGCACACGCCCCCGATGGGTAGCAGCGGGATCCAGCTACGTCTCGAGATCGATCTCATCACCGAGGGCATACGCCCCGGCAAAGTCGTGCGCATCAAGCCTGCCGGCTGGCCCGACGTCCAAATGCCCCGCGAGGAATACATCAACGGGAGCGGAAGCGCGACACCCGCCGACCTCCTCGAAGAACGCTTTCCCACTCCAGCCATCTTTCCGAAATACTGATGGCTGAAGGTTCTTGGTTCTTTGTTCGTCGTTCTTCGTTAGGCACAAACAACCAGGAACAAAGAACCAAGAACCCCTTTAACTAAGAACCAAGAACCATGAACCCAATCCCCACCCTCCTCGTCGCCTGCTCCCTAGCGTTTGCCACCGTTTCAGCTTACGCGGCTGACCCCCACGTCGAAGCCGTCACGCGCATCGTCACCGCGTCCAAGGGCAAGGTCGAACTGACTACCGACGGTCAGGGCATAAAGCTCATCGATCTCAACGTGCCCGGCGCCGGTCCTCACGATCATCGCAAGGACGACCCCTATGATGCGGCTTTCTTCGAGCACGTCGGTCACCTCTCGACACTCGAGTCGCTCAACATCATCTCGACGAAGTTCAACGACGACTGGATGCCGCCTATAGGTAAGCTCACGAACCTCAAGGTCCTCCGCTTTACCAATAACGGTAAACTCACCGACGCCGGCATGGCGCAGCTCGCAGACCTCAAGAACCTCGAGACCTTCTCATTCGTCGGCACCCAGATGACCGGTAAGGCCTACGCCCAATTCGAGGGCTTCACCAAGGTGACGCGCGTCAGCCACCGCGGCAGCTCCATCGACGACGAAGGCCTCCGCCAACTGTGCGATCACCTGCCCAACCTCGAAAGCATCAGCCTCGCGCATGCCAAATTCACCGACGCCGGCGCCCCGCATCTCGCCAAGCTCACCAAACTGAAAGGCCTCGAACTCGGCACCTCCAAGGCGACCCCGCAGGCCCTGAAGGCCATCGCTAAGCTCCCACTGGAATCCCTGCAGCTCGGCGAAGGCTTCGAATCCATCGCCTGTATCCCTCTGATCAAGGATATAACCACCCTGCGCCGCCTCACGCTCACCAACGCCCAGGCCATCACCGATGCCGACCTGCAGGTCATCGCCAGCCTCACGCAGCTAGACCATCTTGAGATCGGCAAGATGCCCCTGGCTGACGAACGTATCCCCGCCCTCAAGCCCTTAGCCTTTCTGAAGTCCCTGCGCCTCGTGCCCGTCAAAACGCCCTTCACCGCAGAACAGCAGGCGAAGATTCAGGCGGTATTGCCGAAGACCACGCTCACGTTCAAATAAGCCCAAGAGAGCCAAATCTGTCAGAGCATTCGGCGGCTATAACATAGCTACGCCAGGGGGTTAGCGAACACACCCAAAGACAGACGCACGACAGTCGCCGTCGTTTAGTTGAGAAGTATCATGAATAATATAAATCCGACCGCAAGGAGCCCCAGACCGCAACTGATCATCCACCTGAAAGTTTTCCATTTCTTATCCTTATCGGATTGCACGACTGAGGCGGTGGCAGCCCCACCAGCGCAACCGGCAAAGGTAATCATACCGGCGCCAAGAGAAATAAAGAGTACCAGTAACTTTCCGATGGTCTCATCAGCATTTTTTGAACCAGCAGCCATCACGGAGACAAAAAACAGCCCGAAACCAAAAAAGCCGGTTACACACATCCAGCTTAACGCGAATCTAACCCCAGAAATATATTGAGATGTGGATACTTCTTTCGGGGGAGTTTCCATAATGAAGTTAGTAATACGACCGTTCGTCGATTAAGTCGACCTAATCCCCCTCACCCCTTGAAACCATAGTCGCCACGACGTCATTCACCTGCATCCACCATATCACCAATGAATACGACTTTTCGCCTTCTCAGCGCCATCTTACTATTAGCCAGCAGTTCGCTCTTCGCGGCCGAGACCTTCCTGGTCGACGGACGTAAGGCCGTGATCCATCCGGCGGCGAAGCCGGCAGAAGGCAGGCCTTGGCTGTGGTATGCGCCCGCACTCAACGGTGGCGTCTCGATAGTCCAGCACAAGCTCTACGCCGACGCCTGCCAGCAGGCCGGTATCGCGATTGCGGGCTACGACCTCGGAGAAGTCCGTGGCGCCCCGAAGAGCGCGGCGCAGTTCACGAAGTTCTACGATGAAATGGTCAAGCGCGGCTATTCACCGAAGCCCATCCTGCTCGGCCAGAGCCGCGGCGGCATGATGACCCTGACCTGGGCGTTCCGAAATCCCGACAAGGTGAAGGCGTGGATCGGAATCTATCCGGTCTGCAACCTCGCCAGCTGGCCGCTCAAGAACTCCAAGGTGCAGACCCTCGCCGATTTCGAGATGACCGAGTCCGAACTCACCTTCCGCCTCAAGGAGTTCAATCCGCCCGACAACCTCGCCGGCCTCGCGGCCGCGAAGGTCCCGATGTTCGCCGTCCATGGCGACAACGACGTCGTCGTCCCGCACCAGGACAACACCCTCCTCCTCAAGACCCGCTACGAGGCCCTCGGCGGGAAGTTCACGGTCAAGATCGTGCCCGGCGAAGGCCACAAAGTCGGCCCCTCCTTCTTCGCCTGCCCGGAGCTGGTGACCTTCTTGCTAAACGATTGTAAATAAGCGTCCCGCCTGAGGGAAAAGGTGGAACTACCGAGGCCATGGGCTTACGGATGAGGTACCCCATGTTCCGCCGCCTTACCCTTGGGCTGGCCCTGCTCCTGCAGGGACTGGCTTATGCCGAAACCCGTGACCTCATTTTGGTCGCCGGGCAGTCCAACGCGGTCGGTTTCGATGCCTATGGGGAAGAGCTGCCGGCCGACCCGAAGGACGCCGCGACGATGTTCTGGTGGCGCGTGGGTGATCCGCCCCCCGATGAATTCGACGGCACGAGCGCCCGCCAGTGGTCGACCCTGCAATTCCAACCACGCACGCCGGCGATGGAAGGCGACGCCGCGAAGAAAGTCGGCCGCCAATACGGCAACTTCAACAAGAAGTCGAAGGGCGGCTTCGGACCCGAGATCGGGATGGTCCGCACGCTGGCGACGAAAGAGTCCCGTCCGCTCGCGGTCATCAAGACGGCCTTCAGCGGCACCTCCGTCGCCGCCGATTGGAACGTCGGACTCCCCGGCAAGGCCGACGCCTGCTATCGCGCGATGATCGACGAAGCCAAGGCCGCGATCACTTCCGCCAGGGCCAAGGACATCACGCTGCGCCCTCGTGCGTTCGTCTGGGTGCAGGGCGAGAGCGACGCCAACGCCAAGGACGCACCCGTCTACGTCGCGAATCTTTCGGCGATGCTGAAAAGCCTTCGCACCGAACTCGGCGCGCCGGACCTGATCCTGCTCCTCGGCGTGAACACCCGCTTCGGCAACGGTAAGAACGCTTTCATGCCCAAGGTCATCGCCGCCCAGCAGGAAGTCGCCGCCGCCCTGCCCCGCGCCCGCTATGTCGATACCGCCGGCGCCGAAACCCTGCCGCCTTCGCATACGCACTTCACCGCCGTCGGCACGCTTGAAATTGGCCGTCGTTACGCCGAGGCACTGCTCGCCGCCGAAACCACCCTCCCCCTTACCAAGTAGACCATGCGTTCCACTTCCCTCAGCCTCCTACTCGTTGCCACCGGCCTGATGGCCGCCGACACCAAACTGGACTTCAACCGGGACATCCGCCCGATTCTTTCCGACAACTGCTTCGCCTGCCACGGCTTCGACGCCAAGAAGCGCAAGGCAAAGCTCCGCCTCGACACCACGGAGGGCGCCACGGCGCTCAAGGATGGCATCCAGGCCGTGAAGCCCGGCGACCCCGAGGCCAGCGAGCTCATCAAGCGCATCCTCAGTAAAGACCCGGAAGAGGTCATGCCGCCGCCGGAAACGCACAAACAGATCACCCCCGCACAGGTCGACATCCTCCGCCGCTGGATCGCCCAAGGCGCGGCCTACCGTAAGCATTGGAGTTTCGAGGTCCCGGTTCGCCCAGCCGTCCCGACGGCCACGAAGGACATCTCCCCGATTGATGCTTTCCTCTCCACCGAGATGACCGCGCAAGGCCTTCGCCCCGGCGCCGAAGCGGATCCCGAACGCCTCCTCCGTCGCGTGACCCTCGACCTCACCGGACTTCCGCCCACTCCCGCCGAAATCGACGCCTTCCTCAAAGACACCGCCCCCGGCGCCTATGGACGCGTCGTCGACCGTCTACTCGGCTCCTCCCGTTACGGTGAACACATGGCCCGCGGATGGCTCGACGCCGCCCGCTACGCCGATACCCACGGCCTGCACCTCGATAACGAGCGCAGCATGTGGCCTTACCGCGACTGGGTCGTGAAGGCCTTCAACGACAACCTGCCCTTCGACGTGTTCACCACCTGGCAGCTCGCCGGCGACCTCCAGCCCAACGCCACCCGCGAACAGCGCGTCGCCAGCGGTTTCAATCGCTGCAATGTCACGACCAGCGAAGGCGGCTCGATCAACGACGAGCTCCTCTTCCGCTATGCGGTCGACCGAACGGACACCACCATGGGCGTCTGGATGGGCCTGACCGCCGGCTGTGCGGTCTGCCACGACCATAAGTTCGACCCGGTGACGACCAAGGAATTCTACTCGCTCTACTCATTCTTCTACAGCGCCGCCGACCCCGCCATGGACGGCAATATCCTGCTGACCCCGCCGGTGCTGCAGCTGACTACCCCCGAACAGGAAAAGAGCCTCAAGGACTTCGACGTTAAAATCGCCGGCCACCTCAAGGCCGTGCGCGAAGCCATCGCCTCCCTCAAATACGTTGACCCCGCCTCGCTCACGCCGCCTCCGCCCGTCCGCACCGGCGAGACAGTCTGGTTCGAGGACGCCTTCCCTGAGAAGGCCAAAGTCAACGGTACCGGCGGCACCACCACCTTCGTCGAAGCCGGCCAAGGCCCGGTACATAGCGGCAAGCGGGCGCTCAAGCGCACCGCCAAGGGCGTCGCCCAGGATTACTTCGAGAACGGGGCTTCGTTCGTGATCCCGCCCAACGGTGTGATCTCCGTCTGGACCTATTTAGACCCCGAGAATCTCCCTAAATCGATCATGCTCCAGTTGCATGTGGGCGGCTGGAACCACCGGGCGTTCTGGGGCGAAGAAGGCGCCATCCCCTTCGGCAAGGTCCGCACACCCGAGCGGGTGAACATGGGCAAACTGCCTGAGGCCGGTAAGTGGACCCAGCTCAAGGTCGACATCGCCAAGCTCGGCCTCAAGCCAGGCATGAAGGTCGACGGCTTCGCCTTCACTCAGTTCGACGGGACGGTCTTCTGGGATCGCCTCGCCATCAACCATCGCATCGAGGAGGCCAAAGACCTCCAGTGGTCCTTCCAATTCTGGTCCGAGAAGATGCAGGGTTCCCGCGTCGCCGAACTGCCAGGCGACCTCCAGACCCTCGTTCGCGGCAAGAAAGCAGCGGAATGGTCCGCACCCGAACGCAAGCGCCTGCTCGACTGGTGGCTAGAGAATGAATTCCAAGGCGGCCGGGAACAGCTCGACGGCCTGCGTGCCGCGAAGCTCGCCGAGGAATCGCGCAAGAAATCCCTGAACGACATGATCCCCGCGACGCTCATCATGGCCGAACTCCCGCAGCTCCGTCAGGCCCACGTGATGATCCGTGGTCAATACGACAAACCCGGTGAAGCGGTCTCCCGCGGCGTACCCGCGGCCTTCCATCCCCTGCCTAAGAAGGAGACCTACGACCGCCGTGACCTCGCGGCCTGGCTCCTCTCCGCCGCCAATCCGCTCACGACCCGCGTGACGGTCAACCGTTACTGGCAACAGTTCTTTGGCTACGGTCTGGTCAAGACCAGCGGCGACTTCGGTTCGCAGGGCGATTCGCCCAGCCACCCGGAACTCCTCGACTGGCTCGCGGTGGAATTCCGCGAGACCGGCTGGGATGTGAAACGCCTCGTCCGTCTACTCGTCACCAGCGCCGCCTACCGTCGCTCCGCCGCGGTCTCGCCTGAACTCCTGACCAAAGACCCGGAGAACCGCCTCCTCGCCCGCGGACCGCGCCATCGCCTCGATGCCGAGGTCATCCGCGACCAAGCGCTCTTCGTCTCCGGCCTGCTCAGCCCGCGCATGGGCGGCAAGGGCGTGCGCCCCTATCAGCCCGACGGCGTCTGGGAACCGGTCGGCTTCACCGGCAGCAATACCGCCCGCTATACGCGCGACACTGGCGAGGCGCTCTACCGTCGCTCGCTCTACACCTTCTTGAAACGCACCGCACCGCCGCCTTCGATGATCGCCTTCGATGCTCCCGCCCGCGAAGCGAGCTGCGTCCGCCGCGAGCTCAGCAACACGCCGCTCCAGGCCCTCGCGCTCCTCAACGATGTCCAGCACGTCGAGGCCGCTCGGGCGTTCGCCCAACGTATCCTCAAGGAAGGCGGCGCCACCGACGATACCAAGGCCGCGTTCGCCTGGCTGACGGCCGTCGGCCGACGTCCCGCCGCGAGCGAGACCCAGGTCACCCTCGACGCCCTCCGCGCGCACCGCGCCCGTTATGCCGCCCAACCGGCCGATGCGACGAAGCTAATCACGTTCGGCGAATCTAAACCCGACGCTTCCCTGCCCGCGCCCGAAGTCGCGGCGTGGACCCTCACTGCCAGCCTCCTCCTCAACCTCGACGAGACCCTTAACCGATGAACGACCCCATCCAAGATCACCTGCGCCTCCTGAACCGACGCAGTTTCCTGAGTACCGCCGGACTCGGCGTCGGCGGCGTCGCCCTCGCCGGCCTGCTCTCCCGTGAAGCTAAGGCCGCGAACACTGTCCACAAGCCGCTCGCGGGCTACCCGCACTTCGCCCCGAAGGCCAAGCGCATCATCTACCTGCACATGAACGGTGCGCCGTCGCAGCTCGACCTCTGGGACCACAAGCCCCAGCTGCAGGCTCACTTCGACAAGGATCTCCCCGAAAGCATCCGCAACGGACAGCGCATCACTACCATGACCTCAGGTCAGGCGCGCTTCCCGATTGCCCCAAGCCAGTTCAAGTTCGCCCAACACGGGAAATCCGGCCGCTGGATCAGCGAACTCCTACCGCACACTTCGAAGGTCGTCGACCTGCTCGCCGTGATGAAGTCTGTTAGCACGACTGCGATCAATCACGACCCGGCCTGCACGTTTGCGATGACCGGTAATGAGATTCCCGGTAAGCCGAGCATCGGCTCGTGGATCAGCTACGGCCTCGGCAGCGAGAGCGACGACCTGCCCTCGTTCGTGGTGCTCACGCCCAAGAGCGTCGGCGGCCAGGCGCTGTTCACGCGCATGTGGAGTAGCGGCTTCCTACCGACGCGCCACACGGGCGTCGCGCTCCGCTCCGGCGGCGATCCGGTGCTCTACGTCCAGAACCCGCCCGGCGTCCAGCCCGCCGATCGCCGCGTGACCCTCGACGCCCTCGCTCAGCTCAACGCCGCCGGCCACCGCGAGCTCGGCGACCCGGAGACGCTCACCCGGACGACACAGTATGAGATGGCTTTCCGCATGCAGGCGAGCGTCCCCGACCTGACCGATCTCTCCAAAGAGACTGCAGCCACCCTCGACCTCTACGGACCCGAGGTAAAGGAGTCCGGCACCTTCGCCCACAGCGCCCTCCTCGCCCGCCGCATGGTCGAACGCGGGGTCCGCGTTGTGCAGATTCTGCACCGCGGCTGGGATCAGCACGGCAACCTACCCAAGGACATCGCCCGCCAGTGCCAGCAGACCGACCAAGCCTGCGCCGGCCTCCTCCTCGACCTCCAGTCGCGCGGAATGCTCGAGGACACGCTCGTAGTCTGGGGCGGCGAATTCGGACGCACGGTCTACTCGCAAGGCACACTGTCCAAGACCAACTACGGCCGCGACCACCACCCGCGCTGCTTCACCATGTGGATGGCCGGTGCGGGCGTGAAGCCTGGCATCTCGCACGGCGAGACCGACGACTTCAGTTACAACGTCGTGAAGGACCCAGTCCACCTCAGCGAGCTCAACGCCACCATCCTCCACCTCATGGGTGTCGACCATCACCGGTTAACCTATAAGTTCCAAGGCCTCGACCAGCGCCTTACCGGCGTGGAAGAACGCCACGTCATCAAGGGAATCCTTGCCTGAGTATGCGCACCCTCGCGGCCCTGCTGGCCTTGACACTCGTTGGCCGCGCGGCACCGGAGACCTTCACGGTCCGTGAAGACTTCGGGTCAGGCTTCGACGCGAAGAAATTCCTCACGCCGCTCCCGAACAAGAACACGTCTATTCGTGAGGGCGTGATGTGGACGCACGGCTCCAGCGGAGGCAAGTATCCGCCGATGGTCTACCTGGCCCTGGCCGGCAAGGACCTCACGATGTCCTTCCGCTACAGGCACCTCGAGAAAGGCGGCATGCTCTGGCTGTTCGTCGACGGCGATGACGGCTACGGCTCCGTCGATCACATGCTCCGCGTCCGCCTCAATCGGGACTCAGTGGTACTAGAAGTCGACGCCCATACCCTCGACCCCAAACACCCACTTCGCCAAAACACCCGCGAAGCCGATCCGGTCAGTAAAGCCTACCGGACCAACGAGGTCCTCCCTGCCGAGAAGGTCGACCTATCCGACAACGAGTGGCGCACGGTGAAGCTCGCCTTCAAAGGCGACACGGCGGACATGTCCGTCGACGGCAAGTGGAAGCACACCCTTAAGCGCCCGAACTTCGACGCCACCAAGCGTAAACTCCTCTGGATGCAGAACGGCGGCGAGAAAGGCATCGAGATCGACGACGTCGTCGTCACCCCTACCCCCTGACCGCCTGCCCACTTTTGCACCTTTGCACTTTTGCACTGCCTCTCCTCCCCCTACCCCTCCCCCTATCACCATGACCCGCTCCCTCCTCCCCCTGCTCCTCGCTTCCCTCGCTTTCGGCGCCGACCTCAAGCCGCTCCTGAACGAGCAGCCGCTGCCTTCCCTGGCATCCCCTTCGTTCAAGGAAGCGCTCGGCGCTGACTGGAATATTGCCCGCGGTAAGTGGGTCCCCGAAGACGGCGTCCTGCACATGATCGACATCCCTGAGCAGAAGCACGTCCCAGTGCTCTGGCATAAGGTCGGGCTCACCGCCGCCGTCATCGAACTGGACTTTCGACAGAACGCTCCTGGCGGCTTCCTCGTCGGCTGCGACGGCACCAAGCACGTCGCCCGCGTCGTCGTGACGCCCACCGCCCTCTCGATCGCCGAAGACTCCGTCACCCCTTCCCACACCATCGCCACGACCAAGGTCACCGCCAAGCAGGGCGAATGGCACCACCTCCGCGTCGAATGGAAGGGCGACGAGATGGCCGCCAATCTTGACGGCGTCGAACTCAAGGCCAAGCACGCCTACGTCGCCACCGAGAAGGCCCGCAGCTGGCTCGCCGGCACCAAGAGCGCCGACGTAAAGAACCTCACAATCAACGGCACCAAGGTCGAAGCCAAGAAGTGATGCGGCTGCTGGCCCTGATACTCCTTACCGCCGCGGCCCATGCCGCGGAGCCCAAGATCATCCTCGAAGAGAAGTTCGACCAAGAGCTCTCCAAAGACTGGTTCTGGGGGCTGGGTACCTGGAGCGCCAAAGAAGGCGTGATGCGTGGCTTCGAATCGGGCGCCCGCCGCCACGGTCCGGTCAAGGTGCACAAGCTGCCCCTCAAAGACGGCGTCGTCGAATGCGACTTCCGCCTCATCGGCAAGGCCAGCTTCGCCGGCATCATCTTCAACGGCAGCCCGGAAAGAGGACATATCTGTCATCTCGTAATGACCACGAAAGAGCTCCGCATCCTCGGCCATCCCAAGAAGGGCGAGAACAAGGAACTCGCCAAAGTGCCCATCCAACTACCCCCGGAGGCTTGGCATCACGTTCGGATCGTCTTCAGCAGCGACAAACTGGAAGCCACCGTCGACGATAATGTCATCCGCGCCTCGGACCCGTGCATCGCCGAGGAGAAACTCACCCTTGGTCTCGGCGGTGAATCGGGCGGCCCGACCGGCGAAAAAGCCGGCGCCCTCGAATTCCGTCGACTGCGCGTCACCTCGACCTCTCCGTAAGAGCCTACCATGCTTCGCTGCTTCCTCGCCCTCCTCCTCCATGTGGTCGCGGCCTTGGCCGCGGATAAGCCAAACATCATCCTGATCTACTCAGACGATCACGGCTGGGCGGACCTCGGCGTCCAAGGTTCGGACAACGACATCCGCACACCGAACCTTGATGCGATGGCGCGCGACGGCGTGCGCTTCACCCGCGGCTACGTCACCGCCCCGCAATGCGTGCCGTCCCGTGCCGGCGTGCTCACCGGACGCTACCAACAACGCTTCGGCGTCGAGGATAACAACAAGGGCCCGCTCCCGCTCGAACAGCTGACCATTGCCGAACGACTCAAGACCGCCGGCTACGTCACCGGCCAGGTCGGCAAATGGCACCTCGACCTGGTCGGCGGAAAGAAAGGCGAAAAAGGCCTCCGCTCCGCCAAGGAGTTCATGCCCCACGCGCAGGGATTTGACGAATACTTCCGCGGCGAAATGCGTCAGTTCTACGCCTCGCATGACCTGCAGGGTAAACCCTTCGCGGACGCTCCGCATGTCGTCGCTGACACCCGCTTTCGCGTGGTCGTACAGACCGAAGCCGCGCTCTCCTTCCTGGATCGCCGCACCGCCAAGCCCGAGCAGCCCTTCTTACTCTACCTTGCGTACTACGCTCCGCACGTCCCGCTCGAATCCCCTGAGCCGTGGTTCTCCAAGACGCCGGCCCACCTGCCCAAGGAACGCCGGCAGGCCTTGGCGATGATGGCTGCGATGGACGAAGGCATCGGCCAGCTGCGCGCTAAGCTCGAGGTGATGGGCCAGGAGAATAATACGCTCATCTTCTTCATCGGCGACAACGGCGCGCCCTTGGGCAAGAACTGGGACGGTTCACTCAACACGCCGCTCGTCGGCGAGAAAGGCATGCTCACCGAAGGCAGCATCCGCACGCCCTTCGTCGCGGCATGGCCGGGCCACCTGCCTGCCGGGCAGGTCTACGACAAGCCCGTCATCAGCCTAGACGTCGCCGCCACTTCGATCGCGGCCGCAGGACTTCCGAAGGATCCCATCCTCGACGGCACGGACCTTATTCCATTCCTCTCTGGCAATAATCAAGGCGCGCCGCACGAACGCCTCTTCTGGCGATGGGGCTCACAGGCTGCGGTCCAGGAATACCCCTGGAAACTCATCCGCCTCGGCGACCGCGAACAACTGCTCTTCGATGTCTCCCAGCCTGATGGCGAGAACGTGAAAAGGAATCAGTTCGCCGCGCAGCCCGAAATCGCGGCACGCCTGACTAAGGCGCTCAAGGAATGGAGCGAGACGCTGACGCCTCCAGGCCTACCGACCACGTTCGATAGGCATCATGAGGGCCTCTTCGCTGAGCATGGAGTGATTCCACCCCTGCCCGACGCCCGTAAGCCCAAGCCAGACACTTCAGGCTCAATCCAAGGCTGGGTTTGCCGTAACGGCTCGATCGCGACCAAGGATGGTGCGCTGCTCATCACCGCTGACCCGAAGGCCGCCAAGAACGCCAAGCCCTTCCTCGCCAAGACGGGCCTCACCCTAAATGGACCGGTGACCGCCCTCATCAAGGCCGACGCCAAGGTCACGACCAACGCTTCACTTACCTGGCGCACCAAGGAGCAGCCCGACTTCCT